>ENA-UOJO01000235-UOJO01000235.1-human-gut-metagenome-genome-assembly--contig:-P57-NODE-235-length-92082-cov-10.684810_pt1 | contig 92082 bp, 76 predicted proteins | sample MGYA00242351_ERZ723898 | MGnify/ENA metagenome assembly ERZ723898 | reverse complement strand
CACGCAATTTACTTTCGCTGCCGTCTCTCTCGAAACAGCTTGCATATATTACCACGCCGCCTTCCCTTTGTCAACCCTTAATTCGACATTTTCTGAAAAAATTTGGAAGCCTCCGGAGAGGCTTCCAAATTCACTTGTTTTCTTATTCCGCGTCGTCGATCAGGCCGTAGCCCCCATCGTTTCTGCGGTACACCACGGCAAAGCTCCCGCCGTTGTCCTCGTCACGGAACGCGAAGAAATTGTGCTCCAGCAGGTTCATCTGCATGACCGCTTCTTCGCGGGTCATGGGCTTGAAGTAGAAGCTCTTGACTTTCTTCAGGCTGAGATCGTCTTCCTCCGTCTCCGGAACGAAGCTGGTCTCCTCCTGCACCGTGCGGGTGAAGGCATCCTGACGCAGGCGACGGGCGAGCCGGGTCTTGTTCTTGCGGATCTGACCCTCGATGGTGGCGACGGCAGCGTCGATAGACGCGAACATATCCGAAGTGCTTTCACTTGCCCGGAACCAGGTTCCCGCACCGTGAACGGTGAGTTCCACGTTGTTCTGGTTCTTCTCTACAGAAAAGACGATGAGTGCTTCCGCATCCTCCTCAAAAAAGCGCGCCAGCTTCATGACCTTTTTCTCGGCATAAGCGTGGACATTCCCGGGAAGCTTTACTTTTTTCTCACTGTACTGGAATTTCATATGCGGCAGCTCCTTTCGTTTCACCGATCCTTCGGTGTAAGGTTACTATACCACATTTTCCTCATTCCGACAAGGGGGTAGGCTCAATCGTCCGCCTCGTCTTCATCGTCCAGCAGCTCCGCCATGGTAAGATTGTAGACCGCTTCCGCTTTCTTTTCAAAGAGCTTCCCAAGGCGCACCGCCTGACGCTGGTTCGGCGCCAGCAGCTCCAGGGTCATGAGATTGCCCATCTCGTCATCCAGCGCCATGACCACGGAATAGTCCCCATTGTCCCGGGGGATGATCTGTGTCTTAACGAAGCTGGAACGGCGGATCTGACGGTTGAACCGGTTGACGGCGTTGTCCGCCCGGCATTTGACCGTGTAGGCAATGGAATCCTCCGTCAGGGAGCCGTCCGCCTTGCCCTTGTCCGTGATCTCATAGCAATCGTTCTCCACCTGCTTCAGATGTCCGGACTTCACCATTTCAGGAATCGCGGTGCAGACGTCGAAATAGCTCAGGCAGTCGTCCTGATAGCAAAGCTCGTAGATCTGCTGCATATTCACGGGATAGTTGACCCTGGCCATTACGAACAGGATCAGCACCTTCACGTCCATCATATCATGTATAAATCCAAGTCTCTGCATACGCTTCACCCCTTTTTCTTTCATTATACAGAAAAGTTCCGAAAAATCAAGCACCAGCAGAGAACGCCCTGCATATTCTGGCAGGAAGGAGTGATGCCGATGGATGGCAAAAGGCTTTACTGCGCCGGCGGCACGGCGGCCGCCCGCTATGCCGGAGAATATCTGGGAAATTTTTACATTGATCTGGCCGAGCGCCCCGGCTCTGACGTGGGCGCGGTACTGCTGGACGTTCCCAGCTTCGCACCGGACGGGACGCTTCGCATGGGGGGAAGTGTGGAAAATCTGCTGGCGCAGCTTCCGCCGGACGTGACGGTCTGCGGCGGGAATCTCGACCACCCGGCGCTGGACGGCTACCGGTGTATCGATTTTTTGAAGGACGCCCAGTATCAGGCGGAAAACGCCTACATAACCGCCGAATGCGCCGTGGAAATCGCCCTGTCCTACCTGCCCGTGACCCTGCGGCGGTGTCCCGTGCTGGTCATCGGCTGGGGACGCATCGGAAAATGCCTGGGGCAGATTCTCCACGCGCTGGGGGCTGACCTGACCGTCGCGGCGCGGAAGGATGCCGACCGCGCCATTTGCCGGGGGCTGGGCTACGCCGCGGTGGATACCGCCCGGATGGCAGAGAATTTGGGCAAATACCGCCTGATTCTCAACACCGCGCCGGAAAGGCTGCTGACCAAGGAACAGCTCGCCCAGTGCCACCCCGACTGCGTGAAAATCGACCTCGCGTCCAGAACCGGCATAGAGGGCGATTCCGTCATCGTGGCACGGGGCTTGCCGGGCGTCCACATGCCGGAAAGCTCCGGCCGTCTGATTGCGGAAACCTACGTTCGTTTGTGCAGGGAGGAATGATTATGGAAATCGGATTTGCCGTGTGCGGCTCGTTTTGTACTTATTCTATTGTGTTCCCCGTTATGGAGCAGCTCAGCCGGGAGCATCACGTGACCTCCATTTTTTCCGACGCCGCCTACAGCGTTGACAGCCGCTTCGGGACGGCGCGGGAGCATATCGTCATGGCGGAAACCATCTGCGGCACGCCGCCGCTGCACACCCTTGCCCAGGTGGAGCCGGTGGGGCCGAAGAAGCTGTTCGACATTCTCATCATCGCCCCCTGCACCGGAAATACCCTGGCAAAGCTCGCCCATTCCATCGCCGACACCCCGGTGACCATGGCGGCAAAAAGCCACCTGCGCAACGGCCGTCCGGTGCTCGTCGCCGTGTCCAGCAATGACGCGCTGGCAGGCGCGGCGGAGAATATCGGCAGGCTCCTTGCCCGGAAGCACTACTATTTTGTCCCCTTCGGGCAGGACGACGCCGTGAAGAAGCCCACCAGCATGGTCGCGGACTTTGCGATGATTCCCCAGGCCATGACGGAAGCGCTGGCGGGGCGGCAGATTCAGCCGATTCTTTTATAAAGTTTTCTTGCATTTTGCGGGAATATCTGGTAGAATAAGAATCGTCAGAATGGTACGCAAACCAGCGTCACATCGGAAGCCTTGTTCCACACCCCGGCGGCAACTACTCCTGCCGGGAACGTCACAGTCAGGAGGAAACCATATGGGTAAATTGATCGTTCGAATTGCGTCTCTGCTGCTGATCGCGGCATTCCTGCCCACGGCGGTTCTGGCCGCGGAATGGAATCTGGAAAACGGCAGCATTGAGATCACCGCCACCGCAAATGCCGAGGGCGGCACGACCCAGACCGTCTCTCAGGGAGGAAGCAGCGCAGAGGACAGCAACCCAACCATCACCAGCAACGGTAATCAAACCGGCTACACTATCACCATCAAGGCGGAAAAGGACACCACCGCCAATGTGACCATCAAGGACACCAATATCAGCACCGGTAATGCCGCGATCAAAACCGAGGGCAAGGGCAACGTCAATCTGAACGTGGAAGGCATCAACACTGTTTCCAGCGGCGATAAGCACGCCGGCGTGGAAAAGGCCAATGACGGCAACCTGACCATCGGCTCCGAGAGCGGAGAAGGAGAGCTGACCGCCAATGGCGGGCATGGCGGTGCTGGCATCGGCGGCGGCTATGAAGGGAGCGGCAGCGATATCACCATCACTGGCGGGGAGATTACCGCCAACGGCGGAGGTGAGGCCGCAGGCATCGGCGGTGGCGTTTTAGGGAGCGGCAGTGATATCACCATCACCGGCGGAGAAGTCACCGCCAATGGCGGGTGGTGCGGCGCAGGCATCGGCGGCGGACCTAGAGGCAACGGCAGTGATATCACCATCTCCGGCGGGAAGGTTATTGCCAATGGCGGGTTGTGCGGCGCAGGCATCGGCGGTGGCTATAAAGGGAGCGGCAGCGATGTTACCATCTCCAAGGATTCCCGGGTGGAGGCTACAGGCGGAGATCCGTGCCTATTAGGAGGTTACGGTGCGGCCATCGGCGGCGGTGGATATAACACCGACACAGGTAATCAGGTTGACGGCAGTGAGATAGAACCGGACATCTCCGGGCTGTACACCACCGGCAAGGTGGAGCGGAAATCCGGCGACGGAACTGTCCTGGACACCATCGTCGGCACGGTATCCGCTTCCTCTGAAGAACCAGACAAGCGGGAGCCGCTCTACCGGGTGCTCAACCTGGATGGCAGCACGCTGAAGCACCAGGCGGAAACCGCGGACGGCGTTCTGACCCTGACAGCCAAGGCCGACGGCGCCATTCTCACCGGCACCCTCCGGGCGCTGGGCTATCTGCAAAACCAGGGCATTGAGAAGATCACCTTCACCGACGGCACCCACACGGCGAGCATCGTTCTCGCCGACCTGATCGCCAAGGGCGAAGCCGAGGCCGTCTACGTCCTCACTCTGGGCGCGGCAAACACCCTGACCCTGAACGGCGAAGCCATCGATTTCTGATTATAATACACAATGCGCCCCCGGTTCTGTCGAACCGGGGGCATATTTTATAGATTCTCAACTTCGTCCAGCCACAGTCTTGCGCCGGCGTCGCTGGGCATCCGCCAGTCCCCTCTTGGGCTGAGGGTGACGGAGCCGACCTTCACGCCGTCGGGCAGGCAGCTGCGCTTGAACTGCTGGGTGAAGAACCGGCGATAGAAGGTTTTCAGCCATTTTTTGATGACTTCCGGCTCAAAATCCCCCGCGAACGCCCGACAGGCCAGGGTGTAAATTTTCGTGGGACGGAAACCGAAGCGGAGGACATAATACAGGAAAAAGTCATGCAGCGCGTAGGGGCCGACCAGATCCTCGGTGTGCTGGGCGATTTTCCCCTCGGCGTCCGGGGGCAGCAGCTCCGGGCTGATGGGGGTGTCCAGAATGTCCTGAAGCACCGCCCGGGAGGGGGCGAAGGCGGGCATTTCCGAAATCGCGTCGATCATCCAGCGGATCAGGGTCTTGGGAATGGAAGCGTTCACGCCGTACATGCTCATGTGGTCGCCGTTGTAGGTACACCAGCCGAGGGCAAGCTCGCTCAAATCGCCGGTGCCCACCACAATGCCGCCGACGACACTGGCGTAGTCCATGAGAATCTGCGTCCGTTCTCTGGCCTGAGAATTTTCGTAGGTGCCGTTGTGGATACTTGGGTCGTGGCCGATGTCGGAAAAGTGGAGGTTCACCGCGTCTTTGATATTGATTTCCTTGCAGGAAATTCCCAGGGTGCGCATCAGCTCCCAGGAATTGTTGTACGTCCGGTCGGAGGTGCCGAAGCAGGGCATGGTCACGCCGCAGACGTCGGACGCAGGCCGCCCCAGCCGGCGCATGGCCTCTACGGACACCAGCAGCGCCAGGGTGGAGTCCAGTCCGCCGGAAATGCCGACGACCGCTTTCGCGCTGCCCAGAATGGCCAGCCGCTGTTTCAGCCCCGCCACCTGCATGTGGAAAATTTCCATGCACCGCTGGACGCGGTTCTGCTTCCCCGCGGGGACGAAAGGCAGCTTCGCCAACGGGTAGCGCGTGCCGTCGCTGCGAAGCTCCGGGGCGTTGGTGTCAACAAGCACGGCGGGATGTCCCGGATTCTGCTGGGCGGCGTCCTTGAAGCCCTTGTTTTTCATCCGGTCGGCGCGGATTCTGCCCAGGTCGCAGTCGCAGACCAGCATGTAGTCCGACGCGATGGGTTCTTCCGTTTCGGCAAGGAGCCTTCCGTCCTCCCCGATCAGGCTCTGGCCGGAGAAGATCAAGTCCTGCGTGGACTCCGTGGAACCGGCGGAACAGTAGGCGTAGACGCAGTTCAGCGCGGCGGACTGGTGCTGCACCAGCCCCCGGCGGTAGGCGCGCTTGCCGATGGTTTCGTTGGAGGCGGAGAGGTTCAGAATCACCTCCGCGCCGTTCAGCGCCAGAAACGTAGACGGCGGCAGGGGCGTCCACATATCCTCGCAGATCTCCACGCCCAGCAGCGTTCCGCCAACGCGGAAAACGGCTCTCGGGAGAACGGGGACAGGCTCGCCCAGAAGCTCCGCCAAATCCTCCGTCACCTCCGCCCCGGAGGAAAACCAGCGCTTTTCGTAAAACTCATTATAATTGGGAATGTAGGTCTTCGGCACCAGGGCGTGAATCTTTCCCCGGGAAATGACGGCGGCGCAGTTGTACATCCGCATTCCCGTCCGGACGGGCAGTCCCACCACCGCCGTTACGCCGGGGTGATTTTTTGTGCAGTCGGCAATTTTTCGGATTCCCTGCTGAACCCCCGTCCAGAGGGCGTCCTGAAAGAATAAGTCCTGACAGGTATACCCGGTAAGCGCCAGCTCCGGGAACAGGACGATATCCGCCTGCCGCGCATCGGCTTTTTCAATGTAGGCGCAGATATCCTCCGCATTTTTCGCCGTGTCCCCCACCCTGACCGCCGGTACGGCGCAGGCAATTCTGATAAAATCCAGCATAGGAATTCCTCCCGATCTTTTTCTGAGGGTATCATACCATATTCTTCCCGATTTGCCAAGAGAATATAAAAAACTTGCGGGGAAAGGCCATTTGCCCTCCCCCGCTGTCTTATATTAGATTCCTGCCAGCTCACGCAGCTTGTCCGCCAGGTCTGTCTGCTCCCACGGGCGGCTCTCAATGCCGAAGTGGCCGTGGGCGGCGGTGTCTGCGTAGATGGGACGACGAAGGTCGAGCTTGCGGATGATCCCGGCGGGGGTCATGTCGCAGGTCTGCCGGAGAAGCTCCGTCATTTTTTCGTCGGAGATCTTGCCGGTGCCGTAGCTGTCCACACGAAGGGACACCGGCTGGGCGACGCCGATGGCGTAGGCCAGCTGCACCTGCACCTTGGTTGCAAGGCCCGCGGCAACCAGATTTTTCGCCATGTATCTGGCCATATACGCCGCGCTGCGGTCAACCTTGGTGGGGTCCTTGCCGGAGAATGCGCCGCCGCCGTGGGAGAAATAGCCGCCGTAAGTGTCCACGATGATCTTCCGGCCGGTCAGGCCGGTGTCGCCGTTGGGGCCGCCGATGACGAAATTGCCGGTGGGGTTGATGTGGATATGGGCGACATTCTCAATGTGGAAGCCGTAACGCTCCAGAACCGGGGCAATCACGTTCTCCCGGACATATTTTCTCAGCGCCTCGATTGGGAAATCCGCGCTGTGCATGATGGAGACGACCACGGTGTCGATTCCCACCACGTTGCCCTGCTCGTCGAATTCCACCGTGACCTGGGTCTTTCCGTCGGGGCGGAGCAAGTCCGTCTCGTGGACGCACTGGGTCAGGCGGCTGCACAGGGCGCGGCTGAGGGCTGCAGGCAGGGGCATCAGTTCCGGGGTCTGGGTGCAGGCGCCGCCGAACATCATGCCCTGATCGCCCGCGCCGCCGACCTCGTCGTTGGTTCCCAGCGCAATATCGGCGGACTGGGTGTGGATGCGGCACTGAATTTCCACCGTGTCGGCGTCGAAGCCGTCGCCGGGGTAGACATAGCCGATCTTCCGGATGGCCTCCCGGGCAACGGCAGCGTAGTCAACGGTGGCCTTCGTGGTGATCTCGCCGCAGATGATGCAGAAATCCGTGGTGACCATGGTCTCGCAGGCCACGCGGGAATGGGGGTCCTGCGCAAGGCAGGCGTCCAGAATGGCGTCGGAGATGGAGTCCGCTACTTTGTCAGGGTGTCCGTTGGTGACACATTCAGAGGTAAAAAGTCTTTTTTCCATTTTGTTTTTCCTTTCTGTCTATCTAAATTGAAAAAGAAAAACCGCACACCGAAGATTCGATGTGCGCTTCTATCGAATCCTCATCTTTCGTTTGCCGCCGGATTTGGCACCTTGTATAAACAGGTTGCCGGGTTTCATCGGGCCGTTCCCTCCACCACTCTTGATAAGGCTTGTATGCAGTTCAACACTGTATTCTACACAATTTTCTAAAAAAGTCAAGCTTTTTGTTTACAAATCCGATATAGACATTTGAATGAATTGCTGATAGAATGGGGATACGTTTTTTATACTGAACCTCCATTATGATCTTTAGAAAAGATTTTAATCAGGAAATAGTGTCAGGAGTTGAGTACCGTGAAAAATTTACGCAAAAAATTTGAGCTTTTCTGCTTCAAAAACCGGGATAAGGGCATCCCCAATCTGATGCTTTACATCGTCATCGGCACCGCCGTGGTCTACCTGTTCAGCCAGATGTCCGGCAGCATGCTTCTGTACAGTGCGCTCTGCTTCAATCGGGAGGCCATTCTTCAGGGTCAGGTCTGGCGGCTGATCACCTATCCGCTGACCTACAGCGCCGGAAACATTCTGTTCACCGCTATCACTCTGCTGTGCTACTACTCCCTGGGCAGAGCCATGGAAAATGTGTGGGGGACTCTGCGGTTCAACCTGTTCTACCTCACCGGCGTGGTGATGATGGACATTTACTGCATGATCTTCGGCGGTCAGGCCAGCGTCACCTACCTGAACCTGAGCCTGTTCCTCAGCTATGCCACACTGTACCCCGACGCAAATTTTCTGCTGTTTTTCATCATCCCCATAAAGGCGTGGATTTTCGCGCTGGTCGATCTGGCATTGGTGCTGCTCAGTCTGTTTACCGACCGTTTCCCCTACAATCTGTTCCCCGTAATCGCCCTTGCCAACTATTTTCTCTTTTTCGGCAAGGACGTGCTGAACGTGATTCCCATGTCCTGGCGCGCCAACGCCAGCCGCCTGTTCCGCAAGAAGCCCAAACAGCCCAAGGCAAAGGTCATCCATTTTAACGCCGGCTCCTACGAAGCCTCCACCGCCACGCCGAAAGCCCCCTACACCCACCGCTGCACGATCTGCGGACGCACCGACGTGACGAACCCGGAGCTGGAATTCCGCTACTGCTCCAAGTGCAAGGGCTACTACTGCTACTGTCAGGATCATATCAACAATCATACCCATATTCAGTAGGTGAAAAATGGCACGATTTGTGTAAATTCCTCTTGCAATATTCCGCCGCCCATGGTATAATGTCCGCAGCTACTGAACAAGGAGACTGTTATCATGGTCACCATGAATTCTTCTGTGCGCTTTTCCTTTTATTACTATTACTTTTTTACCCGAAAAAAGTAATAGCGATTTGTGCTGCAGAAAATTTTCAGGAGCTTAAAGGGTTATCTCAAGACGCCGCACGAATTGCCGTGCGGCGTTATTTTATTATCAGGAGATGTTAAGCAATGATCGCAGTATTGAAAAACGGCACCACGCCCTCCCAGATCCAGCACCTTGTGGACTGGCTCAAAAATATGAATCTGGACGTTCACATTTCCGAAGGTTCGGAGGTCACCATTCTCGGTCTGGTCGGCGACACCAGCCGGGTGGACATCGATCTTCTGAAAAGTCTGGAAATGGTGGAGACCGTCAAGCGGGTCTCTGAGCCGTTCAAGCAGGCCAACCGGAAATTCCACCCCAAGGACACCATCATCGAGGCGAGAAACGCCCGCATCGGCGGCGGGTATTTTGCCATGATCGCAGGCCCGTGCAGCGTGGAATCCGAGGAGCAGATCATTGCCGTCGCTTCCGCCGTCAAGGAATCCGGCGCATCCATTCTCCGGGGCGGCGCGTTCAAGCCCCGCACCTCCCCCTACGCCTTTCAGGGCATGAAGGACGAGGGCATCCGGCTGCTTCTGGAGGCCAAAAAGGCCACGGGGCTGCCCATCGTCACGGAGATCATGAACATTTCCACCCTCGATCTGTTCGCCGACGTGGATATCATTCAGGTAGGTGCGCGGAATATGCAGAACTTTGACCTTCTGAAAGAGCTGGGCAAGACCGACAAGCCCATTCTGCTGAAACGGGGACTTGCCAACACCCTGCAGGAGCTGCTCATGAGCGCCGAATATATCATGAGCGAGGGCAACAGCAAGGTCATCCTCTGCGAGCGGGGCATCCGCACCTTTGAGACCGCCACCCGGAACACCCTCGACCTTTCCGCAGTCCCCGTTCTGCACAATCTGACCCACCTGCCCGTGGTGGTCGATCCCAGCCATGCCACCGGCAAGGCCGATCTGGTCGCCCCCATGGCCTACGCGGCCACCGCCGCCGGTGCCGACGGCATCATGGTGGAGGTCCACAACGATCCCGCCCACGCGCTGTGCGACGGCGCCCAGTCCATCACGCCGCCCCAGTTCGATGAGATCAGCCGGAAAGTCCGGCAGATTCGTGAGGTTCTTGTATGAAAGTCGGTATTTTGGGTCTTGGCCTGATCGGCGGCTCCCTTGCCAGAGCCTACGCTCTGGAGGGGCACACCGTTTACGCCATTCAGCGAAACGAAAGTATGCTCTCCTTCGCCATGCTTTCCGGCGCGGTTCACGGCAGACTGGATGAAACCACCATTCCGGAGTGCGACCTGATCCTGCTTGCCATCTACCCCGGCGGCTGCGCCGACTGGTTGGAAAAGAACGTGCCCCTTGTATCCAAGGACGCGCTGGTCATCGACTGCTGCGGCATCAAGCGGGAGGTTTGCAGCCGGTGCTTCCCCCTGGCCGAACGGTACGGCTTCACCTTCGTGGGCGGGCATCCCATGGCAGGCTCCCAGTTCTCCGGCTTCAAATACAGCCGGGCAAACCTCTTTGCGGGCGCACCCATGGTGCTGGTTCCGCCGGTGTATGACGATATCCAGCTGTTAGACCGGGTAAAAACCGCACTGAAACCCTGTCATTTTGGCTTTTTCTCCGTTACAACGGCGGAAGATCATGACAAAATGATTGCCTTTACCTCCCAAATGCCCCACATTCTCAGCAACGCCTTCATCAAGTCCCCCACCGCCCTGAAGCACAAGGGATTTTCTGCCGGAAGCTACAAAGACCTGACCCGCGTCGCGTGGCTGAATCCTCAGATGTGGGCGGAGCTGTTCATGGAAAACAAGGACAATGTTCTTTTCGAGCTGGACAGCTATATTGAGAGCCTGTCCGCCTACCGGGACGCCATTGCCGCGGATGATATGGACACATTAGTCCGGCTGCTGGACGAGGGCAAAAAGCGCAAAGAGGAGGTGGACGGATGAACGCCGTTACCGTCCGCGCTTCCAGGCAATATGATATTCTGATTGGTTCGGGACTTCTGCCCACGCTGGGCACGGAAGCAAAAAAGTTGGGAAAGGCGCAGAAAATCTGCGTCGTCAGCGAAACCAACGTCTATCCCCTTTACGGGGCAACCGTCGAGGAAAGCCTGAAAAACGCCGGTTTTTCCGTGGTTTCCTACGTATTCCCCGCTGGGGAAGAAAGCAAGAATGGGCAGGTCTTCCTTGATCTTCTGAACTTTCTCGCGGAAAACCGGCTGACCCGCTCCGACATGATCGTCGCTCTGGGCGGCGGCGTGGTGGGCGATCTGGCGGGCTTCGCCGCCGCAAGCTATCTGCGGGGCATCCGCTTCATTCAGGTTCCCACGACCCTGCTTGCCGCCGTGGATTCCTCCGTGGGCGGCAAAACCGCCATTGACCTTCCTGCCGGGAAGAACCTCGCCGGGGCGTTCTGCCAGCCAAGTCTGGTGCTGTGCGACACGGATACCCTGAATTCCCTCCCCCTTGACATTTTCCGGGACGGCTGCGCCGAGGTCATCAAGTACGGCGTGCTGTACGACCCGAAGCTGTTCGCCCATCTGGAAGAAAAGGGGCTTTCCTTTGACCGGGAAGCGGTCATCACCCGCTGTGTGGAATTAAAGCGGGACGTGGTCATGGAGGACGAATTCGACACCGGCGCGCGGATGAAGCTGAATCTGGGTCACACCGTCGGTCACGGCGTGGAGGCCAAAAGCCACTTTGCCATCTCCCACGGCAAGGCCGTCGCCATCGGTATGGCCATCGTCAGCCGGGCATCCGCCTGCGCCGATACGCCGCGAATCGTGGCGCTTCTGGAACAATTCGGTCTGCCCACCCGGACGGACTACTCCGCAGACGACCTTTTCACCTACACCCTCTCGGACAAGAAGCGTTCCGGCGGCACGGTGAATCTCATCATCCCCCGCGCCATCGGCGACTGTGCCATTACCCCGACCAAGGTCGAATCCCTGAAATCCTTTATTCAGGCAGGTCTTTGATATGGATATCACCATTTTTCCCGGGAAACTTTCGGGAACCGTCCGCGCCATCCCCTCGAAGTCTCAGGCGCACCGTCTGCTGATCTGCGCCGCCTTTGCCGACGCGCCCACCACTCTTTTCTGCCCCGAAACCAACCGGGACATCGAAGCGACCATGGGCTGCCTGAACGCTCTGGGCGCGGACATCACACGAACCGACTCCGGCTACCGGGTCATCCCGGCGAAGGAAATCCCCCGGCAGACAGCGCTTCGCTGCCACGACAGCGGCTCTACCCTGCGGTTTCTGCTGCCAGTGGCCGGGGCTTTGGGCGTTGACGCAATGTTTCATTTGGAGGGCAGGCTCCCCAGCCGCCCTCTCTCTCCGCTGTGGGAGGAAATGGAACGTATGGGCTGCACCCTCACCCGCCCGACCGCGGATACCGTTCGCTGCACCGGGCGTCTGCGAGCGGGAGAATACGTCATCGACGGCGGCGTTTCCAGCCAGTTTATTACGGGGCTGCTGCTTTCCGCCGCCCTGATTCCGGGAAAAAGCCGCATCCGTCTGACCGGGAAGGTGGAATCCCGCCCCTATATCACCATGACCCAGCGGGCAATGGAAATATTTGGAAAAGAAACGTCGGATTTTGTCGTGACCGGCGGCACCCCGTTCCACTCCCCCGGCACGCTGACGGTAGAAGGCGATTGGAGCAACGCCGCGTTCTTCCTTGCTGCAAAGGCGTTGGGCAGCAGTGTAGAGGTGACGAACCTCTCCCCGGATTCCCCCCAGGGCGACCGGGCGGTCTTTGATCTGCTTCCCGCGCTGGAAGACCATCCCATCATTTCCGCCGCTGATATTCCCGATTTAGTCCCCATTCTCGCCGTTACGGCGGCGTGTAAAAATGGCGCTGTGTTCACGGACATCCGGCGGCTGCGGCTGAAAGAATCCGACCGGGTCGCGTCCGTTATTGCCATGGTGGAAGCGCTGGGCGGAAAGGCACAGGCTTCCGAGGACACCCTGACGGTGTACGGCACGGGGCTGGTCGGCGGGACGGTGGATGCCATGAACGATCACCGCATCGCCATGTCCGCCGCCATTGCCGCGACTGCCTGCAAAGCACCCGTGGCCATTCTTGGCGCGGAGTGCGTGGGAAAATCCTATCCAAAATTCTTTGAAGAATACGCCCGTTTAGGAGGTAACTATGAGCAGTACCTACGGTGAAAATCTGAAATTGTCCATTTTCGGCCAATCCCACGGTGCGGCCATCGGCATGACGCTGGACGGCATTCCGGCAGGTCTGCCCGTGGACACGGACGCGCTGCAAATCTTCCTGAACCGCCGCGCCCCCGGTCAGAACGACTGGTCAACGCCGCGAAAGGAAGCCGACCGGCCGGAGTTTCTCTCCGGAATTCTGGACGGCTTCACCTGCGGCGCGCCCATTGCCGCCGCGATTTACAACAAAAACACCCGCTCTGGGGACTACGCCAATCTGAAGGACTGCCCCCGTCCCGGACACGCGGACCTCACCGCCCAGATCAAATACGGCGGATTTCAGGACGCCGCCGGAGGCGGACACTTTTCCGGCCGTCTGACCGCGCCGCTCTGCATTGCGGGAGGACTGTGCAAACAATGGCTGGAGGGCATGGGAATTCAGGTTTTCGCCCATATTGCCGCCATTGCGGGCATTTCCGACACGCCCTTTGACCCCCTCGCCCCGGATAGAGATTCCATCCAGCCGGATTTCCCGGTGATAAAACCGGACGCAGGGGCACAGATGCGGGATGCCATTTCCGCCGCCAAGGGTGACGGCGACAGCGTGGGCGGCATTGTGGAATGCGCCGTCACCGGTCTTCCCGCCGGGGTGGGAGAACCCATGTTCGGCGGCGTGGAGAGTCGAATTGCCCAAATCGTCTACGGCGTTCCCGCCGTGAAGGGTGTGGAATTCGGCGCGGGCTTTTCCGCCGCAAATCTGCGGGGCAGCCAGAATAACGACGATTACGTTATTTCGGATGGGCAAATCCGCACCGTCACCAACAATGCCGGGGGAATTCTCGGCGGCATCACCACCGGAATGCCCCTGATTTTCCGGGCGGCTCTCAAGCCCACCCCCTCCATTTCCCGCCCCCAGCAGAGCGTCGATCTGAACGATGGAAAAGTTCAGGAGTTGATCGTCAAAGGCCGCCACGACCCGTGCATCGTCCCCAGAGCCGTTCCGGTGATCGAGGCCGCGGCCGCCATTGCCATTTTCGACATGATTCTGGGCAACACCCAGACAGACAGGAGGAAACCGTAAATGAACCTGAATGAGATTCGCAGTGAGATCGACAAAATCGACGACGAACTGGTTCGCCTGTTCTGCCAGCGGATGCATGCCGCCGCTCAGGTCGCCGACTACAAAAAGGCCAATAACCTGCCCATTTTCCAGCCTGCCCGGGAACGGGCGAAGCTTCAGGACGTGGCGGAAAAGGCCGGCCCCGAAATGGCCAATTACACTCGGGTGCTGTACTCCATGCTGTTCGAGCTGAGCCGCAGCTACCAGTCCAAGCGCAACGGGGAATGCAGCCCCCTTTACCGGAACATCACGCAGGCCATCGAGCATACGCCGAAGCTTTTCCCGCAGGCGCCCATGGTCGCCTGTCAGGGCGTGGAGGGCGCTTATTCCCAGATCGCCTGTGAGAAGATTTTCAAAAATCCCTTCATTATGTACTTCAAGTCCTTCGAGGCCGTGTTCAGTGCCATCGATCAGGGGCTGTGCCAATACGGCATTCTGCCCATCGAGAATTCCACCGCCGGTTCCGTGAACAAGGTGTACGACCTGATGATCGAGCATAATTTCTCCATCGTCCGCACCTTCCGGCTGAAAATCGACCACAATCTACTGGTCAATCCCGGCACGAACCTCGCCGACATCAAGGAGGTCTACTCCCACGAGCAGGCCATCAACCAGTGCGGCAACTTCCTCCACAGTCTCCCCGGCGTGAATGTCATTCCCGTGGACAACACTGCCCTCGCCGCCCAGATGGTCGCCCAGTCCGGCAGAAAGGACGTTGCCGCCCTGTCCAGCCGCGCCTGCGCCGAGCTGTACGGACTGGATTGTCTGCGCAGCTCCGTGCAGGACAAGGGCAACAACCGCACCCGCTTCATCTGCATCAGCCGGAATCTGGAAATTTACCCCGGCTCCGACAAGACCTCCATCATGATGGTTCTGAACCACAAGCCCGGCGCGCTTTACAAGGTGCTGGCGCGGCTCTACACCCTGGGCATCAACGTCACGAAGCTGGAATCCCGCCCCATTCCCGACCGGGAATTTGAGTTCATGTTCTATTTCGATCTGGAAACCTCCATTTATTCCGAGGAATTCGTTCAGCTGATGTGCGAGCTGGACGAGATGTGTGAGGAATTCAAATACTTAGGCAGCTACACGGAGGTGGTCTGATGGAATGCGGACTGCTGGGTCGGAAGCTGGGGCACAGCTACTCCCCCCAGATTCATGCCTGTCTCGGGGATTATTCCTACACTCTCTTTGAAAAAGAGCCGGAGGAAGTTGCGGATTTCCTGAAAAACGGGGGCTTTACCGGGCTGAATGTCACCATTCCCTACAAAAAAACGGTCATCCCCTATCTGGACGAATTGTCCCCGGCTGCTAAAAAGCTGGGGGCGGTGAACACCGTCGTCCGCAGAGAGGACGGCACCCTTTTCGGCCACAACACGGACTATTTTGGCTTTGCTTCCCTTTTAAAGCGAAGCGGTCTGGATGTCGCCGGAAAGAAGGTTCTGGTGCTGGGCAGCGGCGGGGCTTCCAATACCGTCACTGCTGTTCTGAATGAGCTGGGTGCTGAGGCCGTGGTCATTTCCCGTTCCGGGGAAAACAATTACGAGAACCTGCAGCGTCACGAAGACGCCGCCGTCATCGTCAACGCGACCCCCGTCGGCATGTACCCCAACACCGGCGTTTCTCCCGTGGATTTGAAGCGGTTCCCCAAGCTGGAAGGGGTGTTGGACGTGATCTACAACCCCGCCCGCACCCAGCTGCTGCTGGATGCCGAAGCGCTTCATATCCCCTGCGCCAACGGCCTTTGGATGCTGGTAGCACAGGCCAAGGAATCCGCCGAGTATTTTACCGGCACATCCATTGACGACGCCGCCATTGCCGAAATCCACGGAAAGCTCGCCGCTCAGATGGCAAACATCGTCCTCATCGGAATGCCGGGATGCGGAAAAAGCACCATCGGTGCTCTGCTTGCGGACAAACTTGGCCGGAAGCTGGTGGACGCCGACGAGGAAATTGTCCGTCTTGCGGGCAAGCCCATCCCGGCCATTTTTGCGGAGGACGGCGAAGCCGTTTTCCGGGACTGGGAGACGAAAGCGCTGTCCCGGCTGGGCAAGCAGTCGGCGTTGGTCATCGCCACCGGCGGCGGCTGTGTGACCCAGCCGCGAAACTACCCGATGCTTCACCAGAACGGCGTGATTTTCTGGCTGAAACGGGACATTTCCAAGCTGCCCACCGACGGCCGTCCCCTGTCCCAGACCAATCCGCTGGACGCAATGTTCGCAAAGCGCGCCCCCATGTACGCCGCCTTTGCCGATCACGCCGTCAGCAATGACGGTTCCGCCGAGGAAACCGTCGCCGCAATTTTGTCGATCATGGAGGAACCCATATGAAAATTCTGGTCATCAACGGCCCCAACCTGAATATGCTTGGCATCCGGGAGCCGGGTATCTACGGCAAAAACACTTTCGCCGACCTTCTGCGCCTGCTGGACGAAACCGCCAGCGCCGAGGGCTTGGAGGTGGAACAGTACCAGTCCAATCACGAGGGTGACCTTGTGGACAAAATCCAGTGGGCATACGGCAAGGTGGACGGCATCGTCATCAACCCCGCCGCCTATACCCATACCTCCGTGGCCATTCTGGACGCCCTGAAAGCCGTTTCCATCCCCGCCGTGGAGGTCCACATCTCCGACGTGGACGCAAGAGAACCCTTCCGGCAAACTTCCTACGCCGGAATGGCCTGCGTGAAAACCATCAAAGGTCACGGCCTCGAGGGCTACCGGGAGGCCATGCTGTACCTCAAGGAGCGCTACGGGTAAAAAATCCCCCATTGCCTTTTGGCAATGGGGAAACGCTCACTTGCGGAAGACCAGCAGCTTGCTGGAGACGTAATTCAGAATGACCACCAGAACGCTGATAATCAGCTTCCAGATATTTCCGTTCCAGCCCAAGATGTCCACGGTCAGGAGTATCAGCACCGTTTCCAGACCGCCAGATGCTGCCCGGCAGCCGACGAATTTGCCCAGCTCCGGCAAAACGGTTTTCATGGACCAGTCGTGGCTCTTGAACACGAAGGGCTTGTTCGTCACATAGGCAAAGGCCACCGCCGCCACCCAGGCAATGATATTGCTGACGGCCGCGCTGATGCCCAGCAGATTGTAAAGCGGCAGATAAACCAGATAATTCACCGCAGTCGTCAGCACGCCGAAAAAGAGATAGCTGACCATGTCCCAATGCTTTTCCACAAAAGCGCGGATTTTTTCGATCATGTTTTTCCTCCTCACAGGCCCAGATCTTCCCCTACCAGGATAAATTTGATCCGCCCGGGGGGATTGCAGTTGCGGGTGATGAGGATCTGGTTGCAGATGCAGCCGTCGCTCTTGCAGTCGGCGCAGGCGCCTGTCACCTCGCAGGGCGTTTTGGAGTCGAAGCGCTGCTTGTTCTGGGGCGCGGCAACCGTTCTTGCCCGCTCCACGGCGGCGTCCAGAGAATCCATCACCTTGTTCATTCCCGCAATGACGATCACGGATTCCGGCCCATAGACGATGGCCGCTACCCGGTTGCCGTTGCCATCGATGTTCACCATCTGGCCGTCCAGACTCAGCGCGTTCGCGCCGGTGATGAACACGTCCGCGCCAAGGCACTGCTTCATGATTGCTTTCCGCTCCTCCGGGGTCGCAGCCCGCTCCCGGTCGAGGGCGCGGTAGTCCCCTGTCCGTACGGTGTCTAACAAGCCGATCTGCTGGGCCGACATCGCGCCGCCCCAGCCCACGCTGGAACCGGCGGGAATCCATTCCAGCGCCTTTTTCAGCGCTTCGGCTTTGTCTGCGCAGTAGCAGGCTTCAAAATGGCGGCTGTGGAGATTCTTGATCAGCACATTGGCGCGTTTTTCATAGTATTTCCGTTTCGGGTCGGTCACAGTAACCACTCCTTTATCTTCCTATCATATCGCCTATCATACCGCATAAACAGAAAAAAGTAAAGAGAGGACACCATCATGCAGAATATGATTTTCAAACGCAAGCTGCCCATTCCCAAGGAGATCAAGGAGCAGTACCCCCTGACCGCCGAGCTGGCGCAGGTCAAAGCCCGCCGGGACAAGGAAATTGCCGACGTTTTCACCGGAAAAAGCGGCAAAATGGTGCTGATCATCGGCCCCTGCTCTGCCGATCGGGAAGACGCGGTGCTGGAATACTGCGAGCGGCTGGCAAAATTGCAGGAGGCGGTGTCGGACAAGCTGGTTCTGATCCCCCGGGTCTACACCAACAAGCCACGCACCACCGGCGACGGCTATAAGGGGCTTCTGCACCAGCCCGACCCCAGAAAAACCTCAGACATGCTGGAGGGCGTCATCGCCATCCGCCGCCTGCACACCAATGTGCTGGCCAACACCGGCCTTCCCACCGCCGACGAAATGCTCTACCCCGACAATTACCGCTATCTTTCCGACCTGCTGTCCTACGTGGCGGTGGGCGCGCGGAGTGTCGAAAACCAGGAGCACCGTCTGACCTCCAGTGGCATTGACATCCCTGTGGGCATGAAAAACCCCACCAGCGGGGATATTTCCGTCATGCTCAATTCCATCATGGCCGCCCAGCACCCCCACACCTTCATCTACCGGGGCTGGGAGGTGGATACCACCGGCAATCCCCTTGCCCACGCCATCCTCCGGGGCTACGTGAACAAGCACGGCGAGTCCATGCCCAACTACCACTTTGAGGAGCTGGAACGGCTGTACAACGCCTACACCGCCAAGGGATTACAGAACATGGCGCTGATCGTGGACGCCAACCACGCCAATTCCGGCAAAAAGTATCAGGAGCAGCCCCGCATCTGCAAGGAAGTGCTCCACTCCTGCCGCCACAGCGGAGAAATCAAGTCCATGGTCAAGGGCTTCATGGTGGAATCCTATCTGGAGCCCGGCTGCCAGAAAATCGGCGACGGCGTTTACGGCAAGTCCATCACCGACCCCTGTCTCGGCTGGGAGGAAACAATTCGCTTGGTTCAGGATATTGCGGATTTGATCTGAATGTGCTATACTGGGTGCCATCGAGCCTAAAAATGGAGTGATGCAATATGACAGCAGAACAAATGGTGCAATATGCCTACGAGGAAGGCTTTTCCGCCGCCGCAGTGGTGGATACCGCCGACATCGTCTTTGACCCCTCTTTCCGTCCTTACTGCGAGGAAAACCTTTGCGGGCAGTACGGCGCGAACCATTCCTGTCCCCCGGACTGCGGCACGCCGGAGGAAATGAAGCAGAAGGTGCTTGCCCACAAAAAGGCGCTGGTGCTGCAAAGCATCTGGCAGTTGGAAAGCTACACCGACACTCCCGCCATTAAGAAAGGAAAGTCCGGTCACAACACCGCCGCGATCCGCCTGATGAAGCGTTGCCGTGACGAAGGGTGCGACGGCTTTCTGGTTGGCGCCAGCGGCTGCGCCCTGTGTTCCCCCTGCACAAGAAAAAATAACGAGCCATGCCGGTTCCCCGACCTGAAATATTCCTGCATGTCCGCATACTGCATTTTCGTCAAGAAGCTGGCAGACCTGTGCGGTATGGAATATACCTGCGGCGACGGTCTGATCGCGTTTTTCGGCATGTACGTATTTGAATAATTTGCAGTAAAAAGTTCCCGTTTCCTTTCGGAAACGGGAACTTTTTTTGTAGTCTACAGGTTTGTATAGCCCATCAGGCTTTCGTCCACCACGGCGGCGGTGTCCCTGCCTTCCCGCAGTGCCCACACCACAAGGCTCTGTCCCCGGCGCATATCGCCGCAGACAAATACCTTGGGTTGACTGGTCGCGTACTTCACATCCGCCACATTGCCCCGGGGCGTCATATCCACGCCGAAGGCTTCGGCGACATAGCTCTCGCAGCCCAGGAATCCCGCCGCGATAAGCACCAGATCGCACTCCACGGAGAATTCCTCCCCGGTGGGAACCATCATCCGCCGCCCGTCCACCACCTTGCTTTCCAGGCGGGCAATAAGCGCCCCGCAGACCTGCCCGGCTTCGTTCTTGTAGAACTCCTTAACGGTGGTCTGGTATTCTCGGGGGTCGTGGCCGAACACGGCAATGGCCTCCTGCTGGCCGTAGTCGGTTTTCAGCACCCGCGGCCACTCCGGCCATGCGTTGCCGGGAGCGCGGGACTGCGGCGGGCAAGGCATCATTTCCAGCTGCATGATACCCGTGCAGCCCTGACGGATGGCGGTGCCTACACAGTCGTTGCCCGTGTCGCCGCCGCCGATGACCAGCACCTTCTTGCCCTTGGCCGTGACAGCCTTGCCGTCGGCAAAATCCGAGTCAAGCAGACTTTTTGTCACGCTGGTCAGGTAGTCCACGGCGAAGTAGATTCCCTCAGCGTCCCGTCCGGGTACACCGATGTCCCGGGGCTTTTTCGCGCCGCAGCAGAGTACCACCGCGTCATAATTCTCTTTCAGCTCCTCGGCGGAGACGTCCCGCCCCACGTCGGCGTTGGTAATGAACTCGATGCCCTCTTCTTCCAGAATCTTCACCCGGCGGTCAATGACCCACTTTTCCAGCTTCATGTTGGGAATGCCGTACATCAGCAGGCCGCCAACCCGGTCGGCGCGCTCATACATGGTCACCTTGTGGCCGCGCTTGTTCAGCAGGTCGGCAACAGACAGCCCGGAGGGGCCGGTGCCGACCACCGCCACCCGCTTTCCTGTGCGCGCCGGTGGCGGAACGGCGTGGATTGCGCCGCTTTCGTAGCCGTACTCCACGATCGCCCGCTCGTTCTCCTTCACCGCCACGGGCGACCCCGTCGCCATGCCGCAGGTGCAGGCGGCTTCGCACAGCGCCGGGCAGACCCGGCTGGTGAATTCCGGATAGCGGTTGGTGGCAATGAGCCGCTTCGCCGCCAGATCCCACCGCCCCTGATACACCAGATCATTCCATTCGGGAATGAGGTTATTCAGGGGGCAGCCGCTTGCCATGCCGCCGATCATCATGCCGCTCTGGCAGAAGGGTACGCCGCAGTCCATGCACCGCGCACCCTGCGCCTGCTGTTCGTCGCAGTGCAGCGGAATATGAAATTCATTGAAGTTTTTGATACGTTCCTCAGGAGCGATCTCCCGGCTGGTCTGCCGGTCGATCTCCATAAATCCGGTGGGTTTTCCCATATTCCCGCCTCCTTATTTCCCGTTTTTCATGGCGTAAAACGCCTCGATCTGCGCCTGCTCGCTGTCCTCGCCCTTTTCCTCCATCTTGGCGATGAGACGGAGCATCTTATCATAGTCGTGGGGCAGAACCTTCTTGAATTTCGGCAGATATTCGCCGAAGTTTTCCAGAATTTCCTTACCCCGGGGCGAGCCTGTGGCCTCCACATGCTCCCGGATCAGGTCTTTCAGCAGGGAAACATCGTATTTATGCTCCACGCTTTCCAGCGTGACCATGTCCTTGTTCACCCGCTGGTAGAAGTCCCAATCCTCATCCAGCACGTAGGCAATGCCGCCGCTCATGCCAGCAGCGAAGTTCTTGCCGGTCTTGCCCAGCACCACCACTGTGCCGCCGGTCATGTACTCGCAGCCGTGGTCGCCCACGCCCTCCACCACGGCGACAGCGCCGGAGTTGCGGACGCAGAACCGTTCTCCGGCCACGCCGTTGATGAACGCCTTGCCGCCGGTGGCGCCGTAGAAGGCCACATTGCCGATGAGGATATTTTCACTGCGGTTGTAGGTCACGTTTTTCGGCGGGTAGACGATAATTTTGCCGCCGGAAAGTCCCTTGCCCAGATAGTCGTTGCTGTCGCCGATCAGTTCCAGCGTCAGCCCCTTGGGGATGAACGCGCCGAAGCTCTGGCCGCCGTAGCCGGTGCAGACCACGCGGAAGGTGTCGTCCGGGAGGGTGTTGCCGAATTTTGCCGTGATCTCGCTGCCAAAAATGCTGCCGAAGGTGCGGTCGGTGTTGCCCACCTCCATCTGAACGGTCATAGGCTTGGGCTCGGCCATGTCGAAGCTCTTTTTGAACTTCTTCATCAGCACCTTCATGTCCGGGGTCTGTTCCAGCTTGAAATCGTAAACTGCCTTGGGGTCAAAGTGGACGTTGGTGTTCTCTACCAGCGGGTTTTTCAGCAATCCCGACAAGTCCATTTCGCTGGCGCGGGAACCGGCGGGGGCGGGACGAACTTTCAGCAAGTCCGTGCGGCCTACCAGTTCGTCCACCGTGCGCACGCCCAGCTTCGCCATATATTCCCGCAGCTCCTGCGCCATGAACTTCATGAAGTTCATCACGTACTCGGGCTTGCCCATGAACTTCTTTCTCAGCTCGGGGTTCTGGGTGCAGATGCCCATGGGGCAGGTGTCCAGATTGCACACCCGCATCATTACGCAGCCCATGGCTACCAGCGGGCCGGTGCCGAAGCCGAATTCCTCCGCGCCAAGCATGGCGGCGATGGCCACGTCCCGACCGCTCATGAGCTTGCTGTCGGACTCGATGCGGACGCGGGAACGCAGACCGTTCATGATGAGGCACTGGTGCGCCTCCGCAATGCCCAGCTCCCATGGAAGTCCGGCGTTGTGGATGGAGGAATTGATGGACGCCGCGCCCGTGCCGCCGTCAAATCCGGAAATCAGGATGACCTCCGCGCCGGCCTTGGCCACGCCGGCGGCAATGGTGCCGACCCCCGCTTCGCTCACCAGCTTGACGTTGATGGCGGCACTGCGGTTGGCGCATTTCAAGTCATAGATCAGCTGCGCCAGATCCTCAATGGAATAAATATCGTGATGGGGCGGCGGGGAGATCAGTCCCACGCCGGTGGTGGAGTGGCGACACTTTGCCACCCATGGATAAACCTTGCCGCCGGGAAGCTGGCCGCCCTCGCCGGGCTTCGCGCCCTGCGCCATCTTGATCTGGATCTCCTTGGCGGAAACCAGATATTTGCTGGTAACGCCGAACCGGGCGGAGGCAACCTGCTTGATGGCAGAATTCCGTTCGGTGCCGTAGCGCTCCTCGTCCTCGCCGCCCTCGCCGGTGTTGGACTTGCCGCCCAGACGGTTCATGGCAATGGCAAGGCATTCATGGGCTTCCTTGGACAGCGCGCCGTAGCTCATGGCGGCGGTCTTGAAGCGCTTGACGATGGAGTCTACGTCCTCTACTTCCTCGATGGGGACGCCGGTTTCGGGGTAGTTGAATTCCAGCAGGCTGCGCAGGTGCATATCGTCGCCGCCCTCGTTGGCCGCGGCGGCGGTGTACTGCTTGAACTTGCCGTAGTCCCCCGTCCAGACCGCCTGCTGCAAAAGGTGGATAGTCTGGGGATTGTACAGGTGCTGCTCCGCCGCGCTCCCGCTGCGGAATTTGTGGGCACCCACGCTGGGCAAATCCATGTAAATGTCCAGCCCCAGGGGGTCGAACGCCTGCTGGTGACGGTCTTCCATGTCCTTCTGGATATCGTCAATGGTGATGCCGCCCACCCGGCTGACGGTGTTGGTGAAGTATTTGTCAATGACCTCTTTGCTGATGCCCACCGCCTCAAAAATCTGGCTGCCCTGATAGGACTGGATGGTGGAAATGCCCATCTTGGAGGCGATCTTCACGATACCCGCCAGCACCGCCTTGTTGTAATCGTTGACGGCGGCGTAAAAATCCTTTTCCAGCAGCCCGTCGCTGATCAGATTGCCGATGCTCTCCTGCGCCAGATACGGGTTGATGGCGCAGGCGCCGAAGCCCAGAAGCGTGGCAAAATCATGGACAAGCCGGGGTTCGCCGCTTTCCAGAATCAGCGCCATGGCGGTGCGCTTGCGGGTGCGAACCAGATATTTGGACACCGCGCTGACGGCCAGCAGGCTGGGAATGGCAACGTGATACTCGTCAATATCCCGGTCGGACAGAATCAGGATGTTCGTGCCGTCCCGATAAGCCCGGTCAACGTCCACGAACAGCCGGTCGATGGCCTTTTCCAGGGGGGTGTTTTTATAGTAGCAAATGGACACCGTCTCCACCTTGAAACCGGGAACGTCCATGGTCTTGATTTTCAGCAAGTCCGTCTCCGTGAGGATGGGGTTATTGATTTTCAGAACCTTGCAGTTTTCCGCGTCCTCCTCCAGCAGATTACCCTGGGCGCCCACGTACACGGTGGTAGAGGTGACGATTCTTTCCCGCAGTGCGTCGATGGGCGGGTTCGTAACCTGCGCAAACATCTGCTTGAAATACTCGAACAGCGGCGGGCGGGTGTGGCTGAGAACGGCCAGCGGGGTATCGCTGCCCATCGCGCCGGAGGGTTCCGCGCCGTTTTTCGCCATGGGGAGCATGATGGTCTTCAAATCCTCGTAGCGGTAGCCGAAGGCCTTCTGGAGCCGCACCATTTCTTCTCTGGTGTAGGAGGGTATCTTCCGGTTAGGCACCGTCAGGTCGGAGAGGTTCACCAGATTCCGGTCCAGCCATTCGCCGTAGGGCTGGCGGCTGGCATACTCCGCTTTCAGGTGTTCATCGTCCACCAGCTCGCCCTTCACGGTATCCACCAGCAGCATCTTGCCGGGGCGCAGGCGGTCCTTGCGGATGACGTGCTCCTGCGGGATGTCCAGAACGCCAACCTCGCTGGAAAGGATCAACCGTCCGTCGTCGGTAATGTAATAGCGGCTGGGACGCAGACCGTTGCGGTCAAGGACCGCGCCCATCACGTTGCCGTCGCTGAACAGAATGGACGCAGGGCCGTCCCAAGGCTCCAGCATGGTAGCATAATACTGGTAAAAGTCCTTCTTCTTTTGATCCATGTTCCGGTTGTTGCTCCACGGCTCCGGGATGGTGACCATCACCGCCAGAGGCAGGTCCATGCCGTTCATGACCATGAATTCCAGCGTGTTATCCAGCATGGCGGAGTCGGAACCGCCCTGATTGACAATAGGCAGCACCTTGGTCATATCGTCCTTCAGAAAGCGGCTGGCAATGGTCTCCTCACGGGCGAGCATGGTGTCCACGTTGCCACGGATGGTGTTGATCTCGCCGTTGTGGAGAATGAACCGGTTGGGGTGCGCCCGGTTCCAGCTGGGAGAGGTGTTGGTGGAAAAGCGGCTGTGGACCATGCCGATGGCGGTCTCGTAGTCCTCGTCCTGCAAATCCGGGTAGAACTGCCGCAGCTCCTTGACCAGAAACATGCCCTTATACACGATGGTGCGGCTGGACAGGCTGCACACGTAGGTCTCCTGACTGGACTGCTCGAACACCCGGCGAACCACATACAGCCGCCGGTCAAAGGCGATACCAGCGGCCATTCTCGGCGGCTTTCCCACAAACGCCTGCCAGATGCTGGGCATACAGTCCCGTGCCTTCTGCCCCAGATACTCGGGGCATACCGGCACCTGCCGCCAGCCAAGGAAGGGCAGCCCCTCCTTCTTGCAGATGATCTCAAACAGCTTCTTCGCCTGATTGCGCTGCAGCTCTTCCTGCGGGAAGAAGAACATGCCGACGCCGTATTCCCGCTCCGCGCCCAGAGTGATGCCCGCGGCCGCGGCTGCTTTCACAAAAAACTTATGGCTGACCTGTAACAGAATGCCAACGCCGTCGCCGGTTTTTCCCTCGGCGTCCTTGCCTGCCCGGTGTTCCAGATGCTCCACGATCTGCAGCGCGTCATCCAGCGTCCGGTGGCTCTTGCGTCCCTTGATATCCACGACCGCGCCGATGCCGCAGTTGTCGTGTTCAAACCGGGAATCGTACAACCCGGCTGGAGCTGTGCGTTCGGTGAAATTTTCCATAGCTTTTTCTCCTTTGGGCTACAAAAAATAAACGGCGTTTCCGCTCAAAGGGCAAAAATGCCCTCTGCAGGAACGCCATTGTTCTCTGGGGTAATGATAGCACAAAGAGAATCACTTTACAAGGCAGAAGAAAATCCGTTTTCTTCCGGTATCTTTGTTCCATTTGCCCAAAATCCGGCAAAAAGCCGCCGCAAAAATCGCGGCGGCTTATGAAAAATCACTTGCGGCTGTCTCTCTGCTTTTCCAGCTTGAGATACATTTCTTTCAGATGCTCGGCAAGGGGGCTGTCCGAACGGAAGGGGGAGAAAAAGTGATACTTGGCAGCGGCATTCTGGTTGAAATCCCGGATATGGTCCTTGATGCTCTCGTATTTCACGACGACCTTGTTTTCCTCGGCGAACTGCTTGAGCTTGACGATGATCTGACTGGAATGCACCACGTCGATGATGAACACGCCGAAGAACATACCAATGAAGAAGGAAAACGCCAGATTGTTGGACAACCACGCCAGCGCATTCAGGATATAGGGATGCACCAGAAAATAGTACGCCGCGCCAAGCGCCGCCCAGAAGAAGGAGAACAGCGGGCAGATGATCCCCTGAATATTGCCCCAAAGGTTTGAATAGTCCCACAGCCGGACTTTCAGATATTTCAGGCAGGCAAGACCCGCGATGTACTCGATCAGCGTCATGGCGACAGCCATGGCAAGAAACAGCGCCACCCGGTTCCAGACGGGGTCTGCAATCAGGTGCAGATCCTCCAGCGACGCCAGCAGAAACAGCGTACACAGGCCGAAGCCGTAAATCGGCAGATACGGGCCGGTGCAGAAGCCGGGGTTGATCCACTTTTTGTGGCGGTGGGTCAGGTTGCGGTACAGCAGCTCCAGCACCCATCCGAAGCACGAGCCGATAAAGAACAAAAACGCAAGTACCAGACTAAGCCTCATAAGGATTCTCCTCTTTCTATCTTGTTTCCAGTTTATTCATTTTTTCTAAACACTAACGAAATAATTCTTTACGAGACTGTAAACACGCTGAAAAAAGCGATGACCCGCAAAGCACAATTTGGCGTATCTTATCCAATTTATTGCTTGCAGTCTTTCCACATTTTGATTATAATAGTTCCTATCCAAAAAGTCAACTTTCGTTTCGCCTTCGTGTGGGTTTTTGCCCAAAGGCGCGTGTTAGGAGGATATTATGTCTGAAAAGAACCCGCCGGACAGTAATTTCATGACAAAGCTTGCCACGTTTATTGTGGACAAAAAGACTTTGTTCTTCCTTTTGTACATATTTGCCGTTATTTTCTGCGCTTTTTCCTCCGGCTGGGTAAATGTGGAAAACGACGTCACCACCTACCTGCCCGAGGACACGGAGACCCGGCAGGGCATCGTGGCGATGAACGACAACTTCACCACCTTTGCCACCGCCCAGATCATGGTATCCAACGTCACCTACGAGACGGCGGAGGAACTGTCCCAGCAGATCGCGGATGTGGAAGGGGTCAGCATGGTCACCTTCGACGACACCCCCGATCACTACGCCAACGCCTCGGCGCTGTTCGATATCAGCTTCGACGGCATTGTCTCCGACGAGATCAGCGAGCAGGCGCTATCGGATGTGGAAGCGCTGATGGACGGCTACGACTACTGCGTGTACTCCGACGTCGGCTACGACGAAAACGCCACCCTGCAGGGGGAAATGTCCGTTATTCTGATCATAGCGGTGGTCATCATCATCGTCGTGCTTACCCTGACCTCCCGCTCCTACGCCGAGGTTCCCGTGCTGATGATCACCTTCGGCGTGGCGGCCATTCTGAACATGGGCACCAACTTCCAGTTGGGCACCATCAGCTTCATCTCCAACTCCGTGGCTGTGGTATTGCAGCTGGCGCTGGCCATTGACTACGCCATCATCCTGTGCCACCGCTTCACCGACGAGCGGGAGACCCGCACCGCCCGGGACGCCTGCATCACCGCCCTGAGCAAGGCCATCCCGGAGATCAGCGCCTCGTCCCTGACCACGGTGTCCGGCCTGGCCGCGCTGGGCTTCATGGAGTTCAAAATCGGTCTGGACATGGCGCTGGTTCTGGTGAAGGCCATTCTGTTCAGCCTGCTGTCCGTGTTTACCCTGATGCCGGGACTTCTGATGCTGTTCAGCCCGCTGATGGACCGCACCCGCCACAAAAAACTACTGCCAAACATCACGCCTATCGGCAAGTTTGCGGTGAAGACCCGGCGCGTTGTGCCGCCGCTGTTTGCCATTCTTCTGGTCGGGGCATTCATCCTGTCCAACCGCTGCCCCTTTGTTTACAGCTATAACAACATCGAGACCGCGAATATGAACGAACGTCAGGCGGCCTACTTTAAAATCCAGCATACCTTCGGCACGACCAACATGGTCGCGCTGGTGGTTCCCAGCGGCAACTATGACGCGGAAGCGAAAATTCTGGAGGAGCTGGATACCCGCCCGGAGGTCAAGAGCACCATGGGCCTTGCCAACATCGAGGCCATGGACGGCTACACCCTGACGGACAGCCTGAACCCCAGAGAGCTTTCCGAGCTGGTGGGCATGGATTACGAGGTAGCGCAGCTTCTCTATTCCGCCTACGCCATTGAGAACGACCAATACGGAGAATTCGTACAGGGGCTGGATAAGTACGACGTTCCCCTGTTCGATATGCTGATGTTCCTGAAAGACCAGCTGGATTCCCATAATATTTCTCTGGATGACATGGACGAAGCGTCTCTGAACGATATTTTCTCCCAGCTGGATATGGCTCAGAAGCAGCTGAAAAGCGACCGCTACAGCCGGATGGTGGTTTACCTGAATCTGCCGGAGGAAAGCGACGAGACCTTTGCATTCCTGACCGAAATGCGGAACATTGTGGGGAAATACTACGACGGCGATTACTACGTGGTTGGCAATTCCACCAGCTCCCGCGATCTGTCGTCCTCCTTTGTCAAGGACAATCTGGTGATCTCCATTCTGTCCTCCCTGTTCGTTATTCTGGTGCTGCTGTTCACCTTCCAGTCGGCGGGACTGCCCATTCTGCTCATCGCCTGTATTCTGGGAAGTGTCTGGATCAACTTCTCCTTCCCCACTCTGGCCAATCAGCCACTGTATTTCCTTGGCTACCTCATCGTGCAGTCCATTCAGATGGGCGCGAACATCGACTACGCCATCGTTATTTCCAGCCACTATCAGGAGCTGAAGGCCACGATGACCCATAAGGAAGCCATTGTGGAAGCGCTGAACGCCTCCTTCCCCACCATCTTCACCTCCGGCACCATCCTGTCTGCCGCCGCTCTGCTGATCGGCAACATTTCCACCAACCCCGTTATCTCCATTCTTGGCACCTGTCTGGGCCGCGGTACGATCATCTCCATTGTCATCGTTCTGGGTGTTCTGCCTGCCACGCTCGTGCTCAGCGACTCCATCATCAACCGCACCTCCTTCAAGATGAAGGGCATCGAGCTTCCCACCAGAACTGCCAGCGGCACCATGTATGTCAGTGGGCATCTGCGGGGTCAGGTCAGCGGCGTTCTGGACGGTGAATTCACCGGAACGATCCGTGGCGATATGCACGCCATCGTCTCCACCAATACCAAAGTCAAAAAGCTGGATGATTCCGACGCGGAAGGAGGAGAAGACAATGCGTAACCTGATAAAACGAATTTCCGCGCTTCTGCTGTGTCTGCTTCTCGTTCTCAGCCTGCCGGTAACGGCGCTGGCCGAGGAAGCCAAGGACACCGATGAGGCAGCGGCCGCCGAAGAAGGGACGACCTTGCGCATTCTGCGTCAGAAGCAGTTTCTGGATTTTGCAGAAAACTGCCGTCTGGACAGCTACAGCCGGAACCTGAGTGTGGTTCTGCTGACGGATATCGACCTCACCGGCGTAGATTTTGCAGGGATTCCCATTTTCTGCGGCAATTTTGACGGCAACGGTCACACCATCTCCGGCCTCAGCATCACCCGGGACGGCTCCAATATGGGACTTTTCCGCTATGTTGACGCTTCCGCGCTCATTCAGAACCTCACGGTCTCGGGAGAAATCATCCCCGACGGGAGCCGCAGCGCCGTGGGCGGCATTGCCGGACACAATGCCGGTAAAATCCAGAACTGCTTCTTTGACGGCACGGTTTCCGGCTCGGATGACGTGGGCGGCATCGCCGGTATCAACGCCATCACCGGTATCATCGACGGCTGCCATTCCAAAGGCGTCATCACCGGCGACCACCGGGTCGGTGGCGTCGTGGGAAATAACCTTGGCGTTATCCGCAGCTGCAACAACCGCTCCGGGGTCAACACCACCGCCGAGGAAAATCAGGTCAAGCTTTCCGACATTTCCCTGGAGACCATCACCGGAAGCGAATCCGTCAGCACCGTAACGGACATCGGCGGTATCGCCGGTACCAGCAGCGGCGTCATCCGCCAGAGCAAAAACCGTGGCAACGTGGGCTATCAGCACATGGGCTACAACGTCGGCGGCATTGCCGGAACCCAGACCGGGTATCTCTACAAATGCGAAAACTTTGCTCAGGTTTATGGCCGCAAGGAAGTGGGCGGCATCGTCGGCCAGATGGAGCCGACCACCTTCATCGAGTACACCGAGGACACAATGCAGATTCTCCAGTCCCAGCTTGGCACCGTAAGCAATCTCACGGGGCAGGCGTTTTCCACCATTCAGGACGGCAATTCGGACATGGGCGTTCAGGTGGACGACCTCTACAATTCCCTCGTGGATGCCAAGGACGCTCTGGATACCCTGCTGCCCAACGGGGATGACCCCTATCCCCCCGACCGGGACACCATCGACGCGGCCATCAACAACGCCAACAGCAGCCTTGCCGCCGCCGGTTCCTCTCTGTACGCCATCATGGATTCCGTCAACGACACGGCGGATTCCCTCAGCCGCATCATGCGCTCCATTGCCGGGCAAATCAGCGCCATGAGCGCCACCGTTGGCAACGCCTCCCAGAATCTGGGCGGCACCATTGAGGACATTTCCGACCGGGACACCGCAGAAATTCTCTCCGGCAAGGTGGAAAAATGCACCAATTCCGGTGCGGTTCTGGGCGACCTGAACGCAGGCGGCGTCGTGGGTGCCATTGCCTATGAAAACCGCCTGGATCCGGAGAACGATCTGCAAATCGGCGGGGACAACTCCATGAACTTCGACACCCAGCTGCGCGCCGTGATCCTCGGCTGTGAAAACAGCGGACGCGTTACGGCGAAGCGCCAGAACGTGGGCGGCATCGTGGGCTGGATGGCGCTGGGGCTTACAAAAAACTGTCTCAGCACCGGCAGCATTGATGCGGAGGATGCCAACTATGTAGGCGGCGTCGTGGGCAAGAGCAGCGGCTATGTCCGCCAGTGCAGCGCCAAGTCCGATATCACCGGAAACGCCTATGTGGGCGGCATTGCGGGCGAGGGTCTCACCGTCACCGACTGCCGCAGCATGGTGCAGCTCACCGGCTCCGAGAAAACCGGCGCGGTTCTGGGTATGCGGGGCGAACGTTCCGGATTCCTCAAGTCGGAATCCGACGACGACAGCGGGGAAACAGACGAAGAAACTGTCACTGGGAACTACTACTTTACCGTCGGCTCCGACATCGGCGCCATCGACGGCGTGAGCTATGCTGACACCGCCCAGCCCCTTTCTCATGACGATTTCGTCGCGCTGGAAGGTCTTGATCCGATCTTCAAGGTCATCTCCGTCCGCTTCGTCTATGACGACGGTATGATGCACACCGTCACCCTCACCCCCGGTGAGGCGCTGTCGCCGGACAGCATTCCCAAACTGCCCGAAAAGGCCGGTTATGTCGGTCGCTGGGACGGTCTCGCGGACGCCGATCTGTCCGACATCCGCTTCGATGTTTCGTTCCCGGCGGTGTACACCGCAGAGCTGGAAACGGTGCAGAGCGAAGCCCTTGGCGAAAGCAAACTGCCCACGCTGCTGGCACAGGGCCACTTCTCCGGCGATACGCCCATCCAGCTGACCCAGATGACCAAAGGCCCCGCTCCGGGTGTCCACGACAAATTCCTGGAGGGCTACGCCTTTACCCTCCCCACCGGTACAGCCGATACGCTGCGCTACTTGCCGGAAACTGAACAGAAAAATGTCCGGGTCATGGTAAAGGGCGCGGACGGAAGCTGGCGGGAGGTTTCCCACACCCAGGACGGCAGCTATCTGGTCTTTGCCATAGAGGACGACGATGAGAGCTTCTGCCTGATCGGGTCAATGGAAAAAGCAGTCTCCTGGGAACCCGCCGCCATCGCCGGAGGCGCAGCCTTGATCGTACTGCTGGCGGTCATCCTTCTGCTTTGTCGTCACCGCAAAAAGAAAAAAGCCGCAAAGGCGGAAGCTTCTGCCGCAAGCGAAAACACCTGACTTTCGGGTCGGTCACCATTTTCTGGTGGCCGACCCATTCTTTTTGTAAAGAAACGGTTAAATTTCTCCATCCATTCACACTTTGTTTACAACACATTTGCTATAATACGGAATGTCTTTTTGTGTAATTATAACAAAACTCAGAGGATGGAGAGACAAACCATGATTACATATCGCGCCGGTATTGATATCGGCTCAACAACCGTCAAGCTCGTTCTGCTGGACGAAAACGGGAAAATCCTGTTCGGACAGTACCGCCGCCACTGTGCCCACACCCAGCAGACGCTGCGGCAGCTCCTTGCCGAAGCCCGGGAACAGGTCGGTTCCTGCCTTTTGCAGGTGAAGATTACCGGCTCCGGCTCCATCAATCTTGGCAAGGCCATGGGCATTGGCTTCGTGCAGGAGGTGGTGGCTGTTGCCTCCGCATTGCAGGCCGTGGCGCCCCAGACCGACGTGGCCATTGAGCTGGGCGGCGAGGACGCCAAGATTATTTATTTCCGGGGCGGGCTGGAAGAACGGATGAACGGCGTCTGCGCAGGCGGCACCGGCTCCTTCATCGACCAGATGGCGTCCCTGCTCCAGACCGATGCCGCCGGACTGAACGCGCAGGCAGAGCATTATCAGGAAATTTATCCCATCGCCGCCCGCTGCGGCGTGTTTGCGAAAACCGACATTCAGCCTCTCATCAACGAGGGCGCGACCACCGCCGACTTAGCCGCTTCCATTTTTCAGGCCGTGGTCAATCAGACCATCTCCGGCCTTGCCTGCGGCAAGCCCATCCGGGGGTGTGTGGCATTTCTGGGCGGCCCCCTGCATTTTCTGCCGGAGCTGAAAAAGGCCTTTATCCGAACCCTGAAGCTCACCCCCGAAACCACCGTTGACCCGGAAAACTCCCATCTTTTCGCCGCCATGGGCGCGGCGCTGGAATCCGGCGACGCCGAAGCCGTCAGCATGGACGGCCTGATCGACCGGCTGGACAAGGGCGTGGAAATGGCCTTTGAATTAAAGCGTCTCGACCCCCTGTTCGCCACCCGGGAAGACCATCAGGCGTTCTGCGCCCGCCACAGCAAAGCCGTCGTCCGCCGGGAGAGCCTGTCCGGGTATCGGGGTGACTGTTTCCTCGGCATTGACGCCGGTTCCACCACCACGAAGGTGGCGCTCATCGGCAGCGACGGCCAGCTTCTCTTTTCCTATTACGCCAACAATCAGGGCAACCCCATCCGCACCGCCATGGGTGCCATGGCGCGTCTCCGGGACGAGCTGCCCGAGGGCGCGCACATCGCCCGCTCCTGCTCCACGGGCTACGGAGAATCCCTCCTGAAATCTGCTTTCTGTCTGGACGAGGGCGAGGTGGAAACCATCGCCCACTGCACCGCCGCCGCTTTTTTTGACCCGGAGGTGGACTGCGTGCTGGACATCGGCGGGCAGGATATGAAGTGCGTCAAGCTGAAAAACGGCAGCGTGGACACCATATTGCTGAACGAAGCCTGCTCCTCCGGCTGCGGCTCCTTCATCGAAAACTTCGCCAATTCCCTTGGCTACAGCGCAGAAGGGTTTGCCAAAGAGGCACTGTTCGCCAAAAATCCCATTGATCTCGGCACCCGCTGCACCGTGTTCATGAATTCCAACGTCAAGCAGGCGCAAAAAGAGGGCGCCACGGTGCAGGATATTTCTGCGGGACTTGCCTACTCCGTCATAAAAAACGCCCTTTACAAGGTCATCAAGCTGGCCGACCCCGCCGACCTTGGCAGACACATCGTGGTGCAGGGCGGCACGTTCTACAATCAGGCGGTGCTTCGCGCCTTTGAGAAGATTGCCGGCGTGGAGGCCACCTGCCCCGATATTTCCGGCATCATGGGTGCCTTTGGCGCGGCGCTGGTGGCGCGGGAACGCTATCACGGTCAGGAAAGCACTACCCTTCCCCTGAACGACATTCTGAATCTGACCTACACCACCTCCACCACTCGCTGCGGCGGCTGCTCCAACCGGTGTATGCTGACCATCAACAAATTCCCCGGCGGACGCCGCCACGTCACCGGCAACCGCTGCGAAAAGGGTCTGGGCGGCACCGGCACCGGGCGGAAAGGCCCCAACGTGATGGCCTATAAGCTGAAGCGGATGTTCGACTATCCCCCGCTGGAAAATCCCACCCGGGGCGTCATCGGCATTCCCAGAGTGCTGAATATGTACGAAAACTACCCCTTCTGGGCAACATTCTTCCGGGAACTGGGCTTTCGGGTGGTTCTCTCCCCCAAGTCCAACCGAAAAATTTACGAGCTGGGCATGGAGTCCATCCCCTCGGAATCCGAGTGCTACCCCGCCAAACTCTCCCACGGTCACGTCCAGTGGCTCATTAACGAGGGCGTCAAGACCATTTTCCACCCCTGCGTGTTCTACGAGCATCAGGAGACCCCCGGCGCGCAGAATCATTACAACTGCCCCATCGTGGTCTCCTACCCGGAGAATCTGAAAAATAACGTGGAAGCCGTCGCAGACGGCGAAGTCCGCTACATCCGCCCCTTCCTCGCCTTTACCAGCGAGAAAATCGCCGCCGACCGGCTGGCCGCTCTGTGTAAGGAAGAATGGGGCATCGACGGGAAGGAAGTCCGCGCTGCCGTCCACAGTGCGTGGGAAGAACAGCAGCGCGCCAAGGCCGACGTTCGTGCAGAGGGGCAAAAGGCGCTGCAATGGATGGCGGAAAATCACGCGCGGGGCATCGTTCTGGCTGGCAGACCCTACCACATCGACCCCGAAATCAACCACGGTATCCCGGAAATGATTGCCTCTTATGACCTTGCCGTCCTCACCGAGGACAGCCTGCCCATCGATTTCACCCCCGAGCGCCCCCTCCGGGTCAACGACCAGTGGGTTTACCATTCCCGGCTGTACAGCGCGGCAGAGTTCGTGCGGAATCGGGAGGACTTGGAGCTGATTCAGCTGAATTCCTTCGGCTGCGGTCTGGACGCTGTCACCACCGATCAGGTGTGCGAAATTCTGGAGGGCAGCAACAAGCTCTACACCGTCCTGAAAATCGACGAGGTGAACAATCTGGGGGCTGCCCGTATCCGCATCCGCAGTCTGCTGGCCGCCATGAACCAGCGTCAGACGCGGGGCATCCGCCCCCAGCCCAAGCCCGCCGCTTATCACCGGTCGGAATTCACCAAGGAAATGTATCAGTCCGGGTACACCATCCTCGCCCCCCAGATGAGCCCCATTCACTTTGACCTGCTGGAGCCGATCTTCAAAAAGTACGGCTATCACATTGAGGTACTTGCCAACGACAACCGCGCCGCTATCGACATGGGTCTGAAATTCGTGAACAACGACGCCTGCTTTCCCTCCATCACCGTGGTGGGGCAGATCATGGACGCGGTGCTTTCCGGGAAATACGACACGGACAAGCTGGCCGTGATGATGACCCAGACCGGCGGCTGCTGCCGGGCGAGCAACTACGTGGGCTTCATCCGCCGGGCGCTGGACAAGGCGGGACTGGGGCATATCCCGGTCATCTCCCTGAACGCCAACGGCATGGAGACCAACGAAGGCTTCAAGCTCTCCCCCGGCCTTCTGTTCACCGCGCTGCGAGGCGTGGTCTACGGCGACCTGTTCATGCGCTGCCTGTACCGGGTGCGTCCCTACGAGAAAGAGAAGGGTTCCGCCAACGCTTTGCACCGGAAATGGCTGGAAATCGCCATTGATTCGCTTGTAAACAGCAAGAGCAAATGGTCGTATAAGGCCGTTTGCAGCGGCATTGTGGAAGCCTTTGACAATCTTCCCATTGACGAAACCCTGCGCAAGCCGCGCGTCGGCGTGGTGGGCGAGATTCTGGTCAAGTATATGCCCCTCGCCAACAACCATCTGGTCGATCTGCTGGAAGCCGAGGGGGCGGAGGCCGTGGTGCCTGACCTGATGGACTTTCTGAACTACTGCGTGTACAACGGCGATTACAAGCATGAATTCTTAGGCGCGGGCTGGACGAGTGCCGCCACGGCGAAGCTCGGCGTGGATGCAATTCGGCTGATACGCAAGCCCGCACTGGACGCACTGGAAAAGAGCCGCCGTTTTGAGCCGCCCATGCCCATTGAGCAGGTGGCGGAGCTGGCCAAGCCCTTCCTCTCCATCGGCAACCAGTACGGCGAAGGGTGGTTCCTCACGGGAGAAATGGCGGAGCTGGTTCTCTCCGGCACGCCCAACATTGTGTGCATTCAGCCCTTCGCGTGCCTGCCCAACCACGTTGTGGGCAAGGGCGTCATCAAGGCGCTGAAAAAAGCCTATCCCCAGTCCAACATCGTAGCCGTGGACTACGACCCCGGTGCGTCGGAGGTCAATCAGCTCAACCGCATCAAGCTGATGCTCTCCACCGCGAAAAAGCGTCTGGCCGAGGAAGAAACCGCCGCAGTATAAGTTTAAGGCAGGACACCGATTGGTGTCCTGCCTTTTGCTTATTCAAAAGGAACATAGTAATACGGCTTACTCACCCGTTTGCCCTGATCGTTCAGTTCGCTGCCGTTGTAGAAGCTCACGCCTGCGATCTGTTCCGGGTCGAGAACTATATTGAGGGTATGCTCGATGCACGTGTACGTGTGGCTGTCAGCATCCCAGGATCCGCCGCCGTTGCCGTAAGGTCGAATGTCGGTTCCGTCCTTCAGGCGGATGCTCGCCGGGGTCGGCGACCAGCCCGTTTTCTCCGTAAAATCAAAATTGTCCGTATATTCGTCCCCCAGCCGGAAGGCGAACTTCATGCTGTACTGGCCGATTTCCGCCTCTACCAGTGTCACGTCCCACAAATCTCCGACCTTGGCGTTGGGCGTCCACTTTTTCGGCGCCTCCGTGGTGCCTTCCAGCGTCCAGCGCAGCACCCAATTGCCGGGGGTGGTCATGATATCCTCGTCTTCAAACTTCTCGCCCTGAATGCCGAAGCCGGTGAAGGTCACGGCCATTTCCTTTCCGAACATGCTCTCATCCGGAGAGAATGCAAAATCGATGCTGAATTCAATGCTCCCGTCGGCCAGCTGATAGTCCAGAAGCAGCTGTTGGTCTTCTCCCACCCGGGGAACCGGCTGACCATTCTTTGCATATGTGGGATTGTGGTCGGCATCCCAAAGCACGCCGTCAAAAAAATGAGCGCCCCAGCTCATGGGCATCACTTCTCCGTCCACCCGGTAGTCCCACCATGCCCAAGGTGCCTGCCCTTCTTCCAGCTGTAAACCCTCAATGCGGAAAATGGCTCTGCCGCCGTACTGATCCATCAGCGTCTGGGCGAGGGTGACGGTGATGCCGTTGTCCGTCGCGGAAACGGCTTTCTTCTTTCCGTCCTTTGTCTCGGTGGGCGTCGCGGACAGGCCGCTTTGCTCTGCCTGCTTCTTGACCTGCTCGGAGATCTGCTGCGTTGTGCCGCCGTTGTCTCCGTACTGCATGGTCGCCGTCCAGCGGGTGATGGCCGCTGCCGCCGTCATGGTTGCCATAATCAGCGCCGCCGCCAGAATGAGCAGCAGCTTCTTTTTGCCGAAGCCCCTTGCTTTTCCCCTTCCGAATGTTCCGAATTCCGATTCCTCGATCAGCTCCGCATCCAGATTCTGAATGCCCTGCAACATATCCTTGCCTGTCATACCTGAAAATCCTCCTTTTTTAAGTAAACCGCCAACTTTTCCCGCATCCGGGACAGCCGCATCAGCACGGCGCTCTGGCTGATCTCGTAGCGCAGAGCGATTTCGCTGACGCTGTCGCCGAACCAGTATCGCCGGACGAAGATCATCCGGTTGTCCGCCGTCTGCTTCCATAAAAAGCTGCCCACCAATCGGCTGATCTCGGCGCTTCTCACGTCCGTTTCCTGCCAATGACCGGGAATGCACGCTTCCATCTCCTGCGTCAGCGTGACGACCTCGGCCTTGCGCTTTGCCGCGTTGTTCCAGTCCAGCCGGTCAAAGGCGAAGTGGCGGCAGATTTTTGCGAGATAGGCAAAAAAGTGAACCGGTTTCGTGGGCGGAATGGTGTCCCACGCCTTGAAGTAGGTGTCATTGACACACTCCTGCGCGTCCTCCCTGCTCCCTACGATATTCTCCGACAGCCTTGTGAGCTTCGCACCATACCGGTCGTCCGTCTGACGGATGGCGTCTTCGTTTCGGGTGAAGAACAGCTGTATGATTTGTTCATCGTTCATTCAACGCACCTCCTGTGTTTTGTCCTTCACCCTGATAGAAGGATTTCCAATCCAAAACCTAACACATTTCGGGAGAATTCTCAAGAAATTTTTGAATACGAAAAGACGGCGTGGCCAAAGCCACGCCGTCCCGTATGCGGTGTATTTATTTTGCCAGCAGCTTTTCCAGCGCCGAAAGACGCAGGCTCAGGCACAGCACCTCCATAGCCTTTTCCAGCTCGGCCACCGGGGGCAGGCTGGGAGCAATGCGGAGGTTGGAGTCGTCCGGGTCGTTGCGGTAGGGGTAGGTCGCGCCGGCGTTGGTCAGCACCACACCGGCCTCCTTGCACAGCGTCCAGACCCGCTTCGCCGTGCCGGGCATGGCGAACAGGCTGACGAAATAGCCGCCCTTCGGGTCGTTCCAATGGGCAATGCCCAATGGCCTAATCTCCCGGTTCAGCCATTTTGCGACGCACTCAAATTTCGGTGCCATGACGGATGCGTGGAGCTTCATGATCTCCAGCGTGTGCGCCTTGTCCTTAAGAAAACGCACATGGCGCAGCTGGTTGACCTTGTCGTAGGAGATCATCTGCACGCCGAAAATACCGGTGAAATAGCAGATATTGGCCTCGCTGGCAGCCATGCAGGAAATGCCGCCGCCAGCAAAGGTGATCTTGGAGGTGGACGCAAATTCGTAAACCATATCCGGCCGCCCCGCCTCGTCGCACAGAGAGAGGATGTCCGGGAACGGGACATAGTCGCCCTCGAATTCGTGGACGCCATAGGCGTTGTCCCAGATGATGGCAAAGTCCGGGGCAGCGGGCTTCAAGTGGGCAAAGCGGCGGATGGTCTCGTCGGAGTAAATAATTCCGTCGGGGTTGGAGTATTTGGGAACCGTCCATATGAGCTTGACCTGCGGGTCCTTCACCAGCGCCTCCACCACGTCCATATCCGGGCCTTCGGGAGTCATGGGGACGGGAATCAGCTCCGCGCCGAAGAACTCGCCGATTTGGAAATGCCGGTCATATCCGGGGGCGGGGCAGAGAAATTTCACCTTTTCCTCCCGGCACCATGGCTTGGGGCTGTGGAGCAGGCCGTGGGTGTAGGCACGGGACACCACGTCGAACATCATATTCAGGGAAGCCGCGCCGCCGACGAACACCTGATCCGCCTTGCAGCCCAGCACATCCGCCCAGTACCTCCGGGCACTGGGAATACCCGCCAGTTCACCGTAATTCCGGGCGTCCACGCCGTCGTCGAAGCAGTCCTCAGGAGTCTGCAGCACGGTCAGAAGGCCGCTGACCAGATCCAGCTGCTTCTTGGCGGGCTTACCGCGGGCCATATTCAGATTCAGCCCCTGCGCCTTGCAGGCTTCGTAGGACGCCAGCACACTGCCGTATTCACGTTCCAGTTCTTCCCGGGTCATGCAGGAATAGGGAGTCATATCGATCATCCTTTCGGCATTTTGACAAGTTTTACGTGTATATTATATGTCCGAAGTCCCAAAAATGCAACATCAGATTGGGCAAAAATTCATTTTTCGTCTCAAAAGTCAAGAAATCTATGAAATGCACAAAGTTTCCTGCACACGTCAATTTGTTTTACTGCATATTTTCGCACAAAAACGGCGTGACCGAACCCGGTCACGCCGTCTTCCGTTATTTCGCTGCTTTTTTCGGGGCTGCGGGCGTTTCGGGAAGGATCACCTTTTCCTTCAGCATGAAGCCGGTTCTCGCGGGGATGTACAGTTCAATGTAGTCCCTGCCGTCAAAACGCTTGGTAGCGTAGGTCTTTTTCGCCACGTTTCCAAAGCCGCCGTACTTTTCGTCGTCGGTAGACAGAACCACCGTGTACTCGCCCGGCTGGCGAACCGGGACAAGAACGTTATTCAGGGAATTACCGAAGTGGAAGTTGAACACGAACACCAGCCCGTGCCGGTAGTAGGCAAGGGTCTGCTCCGGCGCTTTCATCAGCAGCAGGTCTGCCATTCGCTGGTCGAAAATCCGGTTCTCCTTGGTCAAACGAACCATATCCTCGTCAAAGTCGCCCAGCCACTGGTACTTGAGCATCCCGTTGTCCTTCAGGCTCCACTGGCGGCGGCAGTAATGGAAGCTCCAGCCATTGCCCTCCCGGGGGAAGTCGATCCATTCGGGGTGGCCGAATTCGTTGCCCATAAAGTTGAGGTACGCTTCTCCGCCGCCGGACAGAGTGAACAGACGAATCATCTTGTGCAGGGCAATGGCGCGGTCGATCACAGGGTTGTGGCAGTCCTTGTTCATGTCCGTGTACATGTTCGCCCCGGCCAGGCGGAAAATCATCGTCTGGTCGCCCACCAGCGCCTGATCGTGGGACTCCACATAGGCCACGGTCTTCTCTCCGGGACGGCGCAGGCACATACTGCCCCACATCTGATTGATGTCCCAGAATTCGTCCTGCCCCTTCACCGCCTTGATCCACATATCCGGCAATCCCATACCCAGCCGGTAGTCAAAGCCGATGCCGCCGTCCGCAATGGGCAGGCACATGCCGGGCATACCGGACATGTCTTCGGCGATGGTGATGGCCTTGGGGTTCACCTGACGAATCAGCTCATTGGCAAGCTGCAAATACGTCACCGCCTCGGTGTCGGTGTTGTAGGAGAAATACTTGCCGTCGGAGGTGAAGTCCGTACCGAGGGCATGGTCATGGTACAGCATGGAGGTCACGCCGTCAAAGCGGAAGCCGTCAAAATGGTACTCCGTCATCCAGAATTTCAGGTTGGACAGCAGGAAGTGGATAACGCCGGTCTTGCCGTAGTCAAAGCACTTTGTTCCCCACGCAGGATGGTCGCCCTTGGGGCCGTCGTGGAAGAACTGCCATGTGGTGCCGTCGAACATGTTGATGCCCTCGGCGGTATTCTTGACGGCGTGGGAATGCACCACGTCCAGCAGCACCCGGATGCCCATGGCGTGCGCCTTGTTCACCAGATATTTCAGGTCTTCCGGCTTTCCGAACCATGAGGAAGCGGCGAAGAAACTGCTCACCTGATAGCCGAAGGAGCCGTAATAGGGATGCTCCATAATGGCCATGAGCTGGAGGGTATTGTACCCCGCCTTGTGGATTCTCGGCAGGATGTTGTCGGCAAACTCCCGGTAGGAACCGACCTTGCCCTCCTCCTGCGCCATGCCAATGTGGGCCTCATAGATATACAGCTCGTCCTCGCCGGTAAAGCCCTTGTCCGTCCACGGGAATGCCTTACGGTCATCCACCACCTCGCACTCGAAGGTGATGTTCTGCTTGTTCTGCACCACCCGGCGGGCATACAGGGGGATGTGCTCCGTGCGGGTCAGGTTGGCGTCCACCACAGTCTTGACCTTGCAGCCGTCCCACAGGGCGTCGTCGCCGGGGAGATACAGCTCCCAGTTGCCGTTGCCCAGATTGGTCAGCGGGTGGGAGGTCTGGTTCCAGCCGTTGAATTCACCCTCCAGATACAGCTGGTAGGCGCTGGGTGCCCACTCCCGGTAGTACCAGCCGCCATCCACATGATGGAAGCCAAAGTACATGTGAGCGTTGGCAAAATCATTCAGGCTCTGTCCCTCGGACAGAATACGTTTTTTTGCCGACCGGTACAGGTGCATCCGCAAATCAATATCCCCGGCGAAAGGCTCAAGCTGGGGATTCAAATCCAAAATACGATACATAGCGTCTCCTTTTCCGTGAAAGTATTGTCTATCCAATGGAGGGCGGTATCACCCTTCGCTCCTATTTTAGAAGAATCGTGCGTCTCTGTCAAGGACTTTTCATTTTTTACAATTCGCTTTGCTCTTTGATTTTGATTTTACATAGCGAAGATTTTGGAATTTACATTAAACTAGTAAAATGCGAATCGTAGGATAAATCCCGAGTACATCAAAAATAAAGCCTACAAGGAGAAGTAAGATTATGAAAAAAGTCATTTCCATTGCACTGATTGCCATGCTTGTTGTCGCCATGGCCGGCTGCTCTCAGAGCCAGCCCGCCGCCACAACGGCCGCTCCTACCGAGACTGCGGCACAGACGACCGCCGCTCCTCAAACCGAAGCCCCCGCCGCGCTCTCCGGCACCGTCGCCACCGACGGCTCCACCTCCATGGAGAAGGTCATCGGCGCTCTGGGCGAAGCCTTCATGGAAGCGAACTCCGGCGTAAACTTCACCTATAACCCCACCGGCTCCGGCTCCGGCATCACCGCCGTGTCCGAAGGCCGCTGCGACATCGGCCTGTCCTCCCGCGCGCTGAAGGATTCCGAGGTTGCGTCCGGTCTGGTCGGCACCGTCCTTGCCTACGACGGCATCGCCGTGATCGTCAACCCCGCCAACACCGTGGAAGATCTGGACATCGAGACCATCGCCAAGATCTACACCGGCGAGATCACCAACTGGTCCGAGGTCGGCGGCGCTGACGCTGAGATCGTTCTGGTCGGCCGTGAAGCCGGCTCCGGCACCCGCAGCGGCTTCGAGGAACTGACCGAGACCGTTGACAAGTGCAAGTACCGTCAGGAGCTGACCTCCACCGGCGATGTCATCACCGCGGTCGCCCAGAACCCCGACGCCATCGGCTACGCCTCTCTCGCCTCCGTCAAGGATTCCGTCAAAGCTCTGAAGGTCGCGGGCGTGACTCCCACCGAGGAAACCGTTAAGGACGGCACATACCTCATCCAGCGTCCCTTCGTGCTGGTCACCAAGGAAGGCGTTGAGCTCAGCCCCGTTGCTCAGGCGTTCTTCGACTACACCACCAAGGGTCAGGCCAATGACATCATCACCGCTTCCGGTGTGGTTCCCGCCAACGGCTAAGCAAACGCAAAAAGGCTCCCCCGCCCGGGGGAGCCAACTGCCGTTTTCTCAATTCGGTAAGATGGTAAACCTTCTCGAAAGGCTGATAACATGAAACATAAGTCAAACATTTTTGAGGCCGTCGTCCACGGTATTTTCCTGATTCTCGGACTGATCACCGTGGGCTGCGTGCTTCTGATCACCATATATTTAATCATTTCCGGCATTCCCGCCATTCGTCAGATCGGCCTGTTCCAGTTCCTGTTCGGCAAGAAATGGGCGTCCACGGCGGCGCAGCCGGAATACGGCATTCTCCCCTTCATTCTCACCAGCGTCTACGGAACCGCCGGGGCTGTCATCATCGGCGTGCCGATTGGATTCTTAACGGCGGTGTATCTGGCGAAAATGGCGCCAAAGCCCGTCAAACGCTTTATGGAGCAGGCAGTCTCCATGCTTGCGGGCATCCCCTCCGTGGTTTACGGCCTTGTCGGCATGATGGTGCTGGTGCCGGGACTGCGGAAGCTCTTTCACATTCCCGACGGCTCCAGCCTGTTCGCCGCCATCATCGTCCTCGCTGTGATGATTCTGCCCTCCATTATCAAAATGTCCATCACTGCACTGGAAGCGGTGCCGAAGGAATACGAGGACGCTTCCCTTGCGCTGGGCGCGACGCCTGAGGAAACCTATTTCCGTGTCTCCGTCCCCGCCGCCAAAAGCGGTATTGCCGCCGCCGTAGTGCTGGGCGTGGGCAGAGCCATCGGCGAGGCCATGGCCGTCATGATGGTGGCAGGCAACGTCCCCAATATGCCCACTTCCCTGTTTCAGAGCGTCCGCTTCCTCACCACCGCCGTGGCAAGCGAAATGTCCTATTCCAGCGGCCTGCAAAAACAGGCGCTGTTCTCCATCGCGCTGGTGCTGTTCCTGTTCATCATGCTCATTAACGCCGCTCTGAATTTCTTCCTGAAGGGAGACAAAGCAAAATGATTTCCAAAAAACGAAAGCTGTTTCTCTGGACGGTTCGGGGCGGGATGTATCTTGCCACCGCGCTGACCGCCGGACTGACCCTGTTTCTCATGGTCTACGTTCTGGCGAAGGGCGTTCCCAACATCACATGGGAGCTGGTCAGCACCAAGCCCAGCTACCTTGCCGACCGCATCGGCATTCTGCCGGACATCCTCAATACCCTGTACATCATCATCTACGCCCTGATTCTGGTGCTCCCTCTGGGCGTTGGCGCGGCGATCTATCTGACGGAGTACGCCCACAATAAAAAGGTCGTCGCGGTCATTGAGTATGCCGCCGAGACCCTCTCCGGTATTCCCTCCATCATCTACGGTCTTGTGGGTATGCTGCTGTTTTCCAACAATATGGGCACTTCCCTGCTGGCAGGCGCGCTGACCCTCGTCATCATGAACCTGCCCACCATCATGCGCAACACGCAGGAAAGCCTGAAAACCGTGCCCCAGAGCTACCGGGAGGGCGCGTTCGGTCTGGGCGCGGGAAAGTGGCGGGTCATCCGCACGGTGGTGCTTCCCAACTGCGTGGACGGAATCGTCACCGGCTGCATCCTTTCCATCGGCCGCATTCTGGGTGAGTCTGCCGCGCTGCTGTTCACCGCCGGATTTGCCCATGTGTTGGGCGGCTTCTGGGCTGCGAGAAACAGCGCGGGCGCGACATTGACGGTTGCCCTGTACGTCTACGCCAAGGAGCAGGGAGAATTCGGAGTCGCCTTTGCCATTGCCGCCATTCTGATGGTGCTGGCATTTCTCATTAACCTGTCCGCGTCTCTGGTAAGTAAGTATTATGGGAGGAAGAATCGAATTGGCTGACATTATTACCGCGAAAAATCTGTGCCTCTGGTACGGGGATACCCAGGCACTGAAATCCATTAACATCGCCGTCCCGGAGCACAGCATCACCGCCCTCATCGGCCCCTCCGGCTGCGGCAAATCCACATTCTTAAAAACCCTGAACCGCATGAACGACCTGATCCCCGGCGTGAGGATCACGGGAGACGTGCGCTACGAGGGCAAGGACATTTTTCAGGCAGAGGCCAACAACCTGCGCAAGGAAGTGGGCATGGTGTTCCAGAAGCCCAACCCCTTCCCCATGAGCATTTACGACAACATCGCCTACGGCCCCCGCACCCACGGCATTCACAACAAGGCCAAGCTGGACGAGATCGTGGAGCGCTCCCTCCGGGACGCCGCCATCTGGGACGAGGTAAAAGACCGGCTGAAAAAGAATGCCCTGGGTCTTTCCGGCGGCCAGCAGCAGCGGCTGTGCATCGCAAGAGCCTTGGCGGTGGAGCCGAAGGTACTTCTGATGGACGAGCCGACCTCCGCTCTTGACCCCATTTCCACCTTAAAAATCGAGGAGCTGGCCGCGTCTCTCAAGAAAGACTATACCATCGTCATCGTCACCCACAACATGCAGCAAGCTGTCCGTATCTCTGATTACACCGCGTTCTTCCTGTTGGGCGAGCTGGTGGAATTCGGCGGAACGGAACAGATTTTCTCTCAGCCTCTGGACAAACGGACAGAAGATTACATCACGGGGAGGTTCGGATAATGCGGGAATTATTTGAAGAGCAGCTTCTGCTGCTGAATCAGGAACTGACGGAAATGGGTTCCCTGTGCGAGGAGATCATCTCCCTTGCCACGCAGGCGCTGGGTTCCTACACGAAAGAGCTGGGGGAGAAGGTCTCCAAGGTCGGCGCGAAGATCGACGAAGAGGAGCGCACCATTGAGGCCATCTGTATGCGTCTGCTTCTGCGCCAACAGCCGGTGGCGCGGGACCTGCGCGCCGTTTCCGCCGCGCTGAAAATGATCACGGACATGGAGCGCATCGGCGATCAGGCGGAGGACATTGTGGAGATCGTCCCCTGCATGATCGCCCATCCCCACGAGGAATACCCCAAAATCCGGGAAATGGCAAAGGAGACCATCGCCATGGTCACGGACAGCGTGGACGCCTACGTCAAGCAGGATGTGTACCTCGCCAAGGCCGTGCAGATGCACGACGACGTGGTGGACAACTACTTCACCCGGATCAAGAGCGGCCTGATCGACATGATCGCCAAGAACCCCGCCGAGGGAGAATATGCCCTGGACTTGCTGATGATTGCCAAATACTTTGAGCGCATCGGCGACCACGCCACAAACATCGCCGAGTGGGTGGAGTTTTCCGTCACCGGCAGCCATAATGCAATTTCTTCATAAGGCAGGCAACGATTCCGTTTGTTAACGAGCAGAATCCGCTGTTTTCGAAAACGAAAACAGCGGATTTTTCACATATTTGCACCTATTTCCCGGATTTTCGCTCGGATGGCGAGCAGATCGTCGAAGGTCTCCGGGCGCTTGGACACGTCCCGCAGGAGCGCCGACGGGTGATAAATGGCCGTCATCCAGACGCCGTTTCGCTCCACCCACTGGCCGTGCTGTCTCGTGATGCGGTAGTCCGGGTCGATCAGCCGCTTGGCGGCGATACGCCCAAGGCAGACGATGATCTTCGGCTTTACCAGCGCCACCTGATTGCGCAGATAGCCGATGCAGGCGTCCTGCTCCGTTTCCAGGGGGTCGCGGTTGTGGGGTGGGCGACACTTGACGATGTTGGCGATATAGCAGTTTGTTTCCCGGCTCAGGTCGATGATGCACAGCATGTCGTCCAGCAGCTTTCCCGCCGGGCCGACAAAGGGCTGCCCCTTCAAGTCCTCCTGTTCCCCGGGGCCTTCTCCCACGAACATGATGTCCGCGTCCTCATTCCCCACGCCAAACACCACGTTATGTCTCGTCTCGCACAGGCCGCAGCGGGTGCAGTCGTCGCAGACGCTTTTCAGTCCGTCCCAGTTCAGCATCGTTACCGGCTCCTCCTGCGTTCTGCCCGTCTCCGGCGGCGCTGGGCGCGGATGCGGGAGCGCATAAAGGAATTGAAGGCCAGATACGCGCCCACAAGTCCCAGACCGATCACGCAGATGGTTCCGATGGTGGACAGCACCCCGGAGCCGCCGACGCCGTCCTTCTCTCCGTTGGAGCGGATGGACACGCCGGTGTCCCCTGTCGCCCGGACGTCCGCCATGGCGTACAGCTCCACCTCCGTGACACAGGAATTCTGATACCAGACCTCCATCGTGGCAATCTTATCGTCCTTCTTGATAGGTGCGGTCATGCCGCCGCCCTCCACGGTGTAGTTCATGACGTAATTTTTCATCTGCACACTGGCGGGAACCACAGTATCCACATCCGTGAAAGACTGTCCCACCACCTGGCATTCGCCGCCGGACACCGGCCACTGGTTCACCGCCATGCCGTCGTAAATTATCCGGTTGACCTTATAGTTGTTGAAAACGTAATTGGCAAGCTCGGTCACTTCTTCAAAGTTACCGTAGGACTCCACCGTACCGGTTTCCTCGTTGGTTTTACGCGTAGCGCCCATGACCACGAACACGACGCGCATGTTGTTGTATTCCGCGGTACAGGCAACGCCTGCCCCGGAGTTTTCCGTGTAGCTGGCAAGGCCGCCGGTATAACGGGTACTCATGAACTGGGGAACAATGTGGTTGTCGACCAAATAGTTCGTCGTGGTGAGAGGGCGCTCCTTCTCGACCAAGTTTGTCGCGGGGATCTTATAGGTCGCCGTCTTGAAAATCTCCGCGAAAGTCTCGTTTTTGGTCACTTCCATGGTGATCTTCACCATTTCCCGGGCGGTGGTGTAGGACGTCGCCGTATCCAGACCGGAAATGTTGCCGAACTCCGTGGTGACGCAGCCCATCTGCTTGACCCGGGCGTTCATCATTTCCTTGAAGCGCTCGGTGGTACCCGCCACATGCTCCGCCAGCGCCACGGCGGCGTCGTTGGCGCCGATCATCAGCAGTCCGTGAAGCAGATCGTTCACGGTCAGCTGCTCGCCGCTTTTCAGGTTGGGACTCAGTTTCAGACTGCTTCCCGGCACCTTGGACTGGATGCCTTCCGAGCAGGTGACAATATCGTCCAGATTGCTGTTTTCGATTGCCACCAGCGCCGTGACCATCTTGGCAAGTGTACCGGTGGGCAGCTTGGTGTCGGGATTGTAGGAGTAGATGACCGTCTCGGTATTCGTCTCAAAGGCGAAGGCCGCCACCGCCGTATCCAGCCGGCTGTCGCTTCCCGCCAGAGGGCGCATACCGTTCAGGGTGCGGCAGCCGTTTTCGATGCAGACCTGGCCGAAGGGAATCTGGGCAGTCTGCTGCTCGACGGGCTGCGTTTCCTGGGTAGACGCGACGGTTTCCGCGGCAGATGCCGGAATCACCGTCTGACAGAGGAGCGCCACACACAGAAGCAAGCTTAACAATCTCAATTTTTTCATATTTTCCCCTCAATATTTCTTCGCCGGACTTGTCCGGCGGTGAAAAGTCGTGTATAATGATGGAGATATTATAACAGCTTTTCCCCCTCTAGTCAATCCGGGAGGCAGATTCCCATGAAAAAACCGCGGCTCAGCATTCTTGTCGCCGTAACCCTTCTTTTTGCTGTCTTCACCCTGGGCTTCTTTCTGGGCAGAAACGGCAGTCACGGCAGCGTGGAGCTGTCCGTTCCCGCCGCTATACAGACGCTCCCGCCCCAGACCACCTGTCCGGAGCCGACCACCCCGGAGACCGTGGCCGTCACCTTCCCCATCGACATCAACCGGGCGGACGCAGAGCAGCTCACGGCGCTTCCCGGCATCGGGGAGGTTCTCGCCGGGCGCATCGTCGCCTACCGGGAGGAAAACGGCAGCTTTCTTTCCACCCAGGAGCTGCAAAACGTGGAGGGCATCGGGGAAAAGCGATTGGACGCCATACTTGACCTTATCACAGTTGGAGGATGAAAATGAAAATCTTAGTTGTGGACGACGAAGCCCTTCTGGTAAAGGGCATTCGCTTCAATTTGCAGAACGAGGGCTACGAGGTCATCACCGGCAGCGACGGTCTGGAAGCCGTCCAGGCGGTGCAGAGCCAGCACCCCGACCTGGTGGTGCTGGACGTGATGATGCCCAACATGGACGGGCTTTCCGCCTGCGCCAAAATCCGGGAATTTTCCGACGTGCCCATCATCATGCTCACCGCCAAGGGCGACGACATGGATAAGCTCATCGGCTTTGACCACGGGGCGGACGATTACCTGACGAAGCCCTTCAACATTTTGGAGCTGAAAGCGAGAATCCGCGCCCTGCTGCGCCGCGCCGGACGCAGTGAGGAAAAGGCCGCGGGAAACAGCCTGACCATCGGCACCATCACGCTGGACCTGGACTCCCGGAACGCCTACCGGAACGGCCAGCTGGCCGATCTGACCGCAAAGGAATTCGACGTCATTGAGTTTCTCATGCGCAATCCCAACCGGGTCTACTCCCGGGAAGCGCTGCTGGACACCATCTGGGCTTATGAATACCGCAGCGACATCCGCACCGTGGACGTCCACATCCGCCGTCTGCGGGAAAAGCTGGAGGAAAATCCGGCAGAGCCGAAGTACATTTTAACGAAATGGGGCGTTGGCTATTATTTCCGCAAGTAAAAAGACCGGCTTCCGGGGCTACGGCAATACCCAGTTCCGGTATGCCATGACCTATGTGGTGGTCACGCTGGTCGTGCTGTTTTTTCTGAATATCTACTGCTCCGGCGTCAGCCACAAGCTGTTCTACCAGAGCAAGGAAGCCTCCATGATTGAAAAATGTCTGCTTGCTTCCGACGAAATTTCCACCCTTGAGGTGCTGAACAGCTCCACCGTTACCGGCATCGTCAATCAGCTGGAAAGTCTGAAGGTCACCCGGCTCGTGGTCACCGACCACAGCGGTGCGGCGCTGTATGACAGCAGTGGCGCTTCCGTGGGCACCTACGTTCTGCTTCCGGAGATCTTACAGGCGCTTACCGTCAGCAAGCAGGCCCCGGAGGGGAACAACGTCTTTACATGGACGTACCACGACGGCATCACCGACTCCCGCGCGGCGACCCCCATCGTCTACTATGGCACCGTGGTGGGCTGCGTATACATGACGGAGTACGATACCACGCAGGGCACACTGATCAAATCTCTCCAGCAGACCCTGCTTCGCATTACGCTGATGCTGGAGATCATCGTCGCAGCCTTCTCCGTGGCCTTTTCCAACGCCTTCTCCCGGCGTCTGAACCGGATCATGGCCTCCATGCGCATCATCCGGGAGGGGGATTACTCCCACAAGGTGGACATGGGCGGCAGCGATGAGCTGACCGTTCTGGGCGAGGAATTCAACGACCTGACGGAGCGGCTGCAAACCTCCGAGCGCAAGCGCAGTCAGTTCGTTTCCGACGCCTCCCACGAGCTGAAAACCCCTCTGGCCTCCATCAAGCTGCTGACCGATTCCATTTTGCAGAACAACATGGATATGGACACGGTGAAGGAGTTCGTGGAGGACATCGGCAACGAGGCCGACCGCCTGAACCGCATGACCGCCAAGCTGCTTTCCCTCACCAGAGCCGAAAATCCCCAGCCCCAGGAAAGCGAGATCATCTATATGGCGCCCACGGTGCAGCGGGTGGCGAAAATGCTCCGGACGAACGCCAGCTGGTCGGGCGTGACCTTCTGCCTGGAGCTGGACGAGGACACCCCCGTCCTGATTCTGGAGGACGACCTGTACCAGATCGTTTTCAACCTGATGGAAAACGGCATCAAGTACAACCTGCCCGGCGGAACACTGACGGTGCATCTCGGCCGTCAGGAGGACAATGCGGTGCTCACCGTCAGCGACACGGGCATGGGCATCCCGGAGGATGCGCTGGAGCACATTTTCGAGCGGTTTTACCGGGTGGATAAAGCCCGTTCCCGGAAAAGCGGCGGCAGCGGGCTGGGACTTGCCATCGTCCGCACCATCGTCCAGCGCAACCGGGGCGAGATCGCCGTTTCCAGCACGGTGGGCAAGGGTTCCGTCTTTACCGTCACCTTCCCCGCCTTTGACACGGAGGTGGACAAGTCATGAAGCGGTTTCTATGTCTTCTTCTCTGCCTGTGCCTGTTTCTGCCTGGCTGTTCCGGCGAGCTGATGAAGAACCCCGTCACCTTTTACTATCCCCGGCGGGAATACCAGTACGGCGCGGAGGACGGCGTGATCTCCAGCGAGCAGCGGGAAGCCTCCGGCCACGCGGATGATCTGCACTACCTTCTTTCCCTGTACCTGATCGGCCCGTCCAGCGACGAGCTGGTCTCTCCCCTGCCATGGGGAACACGGCTTCTTGGGGTAAACCGGCAGGACGGCACCATCACGCTGGAGCTGACAGACACCTCTTTTACCATGACGGACACGGAATTCACCCTCGCCTGCGCCTGTCTGACCATGACCACCCTGTCCATCACCGGCGGGGACGAGGTCACCATCACCAGCGGAAGCCGAAGCGTCACCATGAGCCGGGACAGTCTGACCCTCATTGACGACAGCACCGCTTCCACAACGGAGGAAACCAAATGAAATTCATTTCATGGAATACAAACGGCCTGCGCGCCTGTGTGGGCAAGGGCTTTCTGGACGCCTTCAACGCTCTGGACGCGGATTTTTTCTGCTTACAGGAGACGAAGCTCCAGGCGGGACAGATCGACCTTCCGCTGGAAGGCTACAGCCAATACTGGAACTACGCCGAGAAAAAGGGCTATTCCGGCACGGCCATCTTCGCGAAGCAAGCTCCCGTCTCCGTGCGCTACGGTCTTGGACAGCCGGAGCTGGACACCGAGGGGCGGCTCATTACGCTGGAATATCCCGGCTTTTTCCTCGTCACCTGCTACACCCCCAACGCCCAGCGGGGGCTTGCCCGCATCGACCACAGGCTAAAATGGGACGAAGCCTTTCGGGCATACCTCAGCGAGCTGGACAGGGAAAAGCCCGTTATCGCCTGCGGCGACCTGAACGTCGCCCATCAGGAGATCGATCTGAAAAATCCCGCCTCCAACCGGGGCAACGCGGGCTTCTCCGACGAGGAACGGGAAAGCTTCGGGCGGCTTCTGGACGCCGGGTTCACCGACTCCTTCCGCCGTCTCCACCCGGAGGCCACCGGCGCGTACACATGGTGGAGCTATATGTTCAACGCCCGGGCGAACAACGCGGGCTGGCGCATTGACTATTTCCTCGTCTCCGACCGCATCGCGGACAAGATCACCGCCACGCCCATCTATTCGGACATCCAAGGCTCTGACCACTGCCCGGTGGGGCTGGAAATCGAACTGTAACGTCAAAATGGCAGGAACGGAAACCGTTCCTGCCATTTTGTTATTCCGGAATTTCGATCCCCACCTGTTCTCCTTTCCGAACCAGATAGCTTTTTTTCAGGCGCTCTATGTAGGCAAAGGGTTCCTCCGGGGAAATGGGGATAAATTTCCCGGAGGGCTTGTCATGCTTGGGCAGGAGTGAAAATGTCAGTTCTCCTTCCCCCAGCCGTTTGACCGGCAGCGAGGTGTTCAGCCCGAAGCCGCCGTCCACCGGCACCACCAGCCCCAGGCTCTCCCGCTTGTCCCCGCAAGTTACCCAAAGCCTGCACATCACGTCCCCGGTCAGCTCGCAGCGGCACAGGAAATGATAGTAAAGCCCCTGCCTTGTCACCTGCACCTTTCCCACCGGACGGTTTCCGAAATATACGCCGTAATTTTCTTCCAAATGCAACGCCCCCTGCCGCATTCTATGCCGCAGGGGGCTTCATTATGAATCATGTTGCCCGTCCGCCGCCGGGAAGGCCGAAGCTGACGGCAATGGCGTCGTCCACCTGCGCCATCTGGTTTTCGTCCAGATGCCCCATGTGCTCCCGCAGGCGGCGCTTGTCGATGGTTCGAATCTGCTCCAGAAGGATGATGGAATCCTTGCTTAACCCCACACTTCCCCCCGCGATGTTGATATGGGTAGGAAGCCGGGCTTTCCCCGTCTGGCTGGTGATGGCCGCCGCAATGACCGTGGGGGAATGGCGGTTTCCGGTGTCGTTCTGCACGATCAGAACAGGCCGGGTCCCTCCCTGCTCGCTGCCCACGACCGGCGACAGGTCGGCATAGAATATGTCGCCCCGTTTGACTGATGGTTCCGTCATAGTGTTCACTCTCCGTGCATCAATACCCACGCTACCGGATGAATCCATATGTAACGCGGTAATCCTATTCTCCCACGCCATGACCGGATTTATACGAGTTTTTAATAAAACGCTTAAAAGCGTTTTATCAGGCCGCAGGATTGCGGCCAGCGGCCACTGCCGCTAAAAAACGAAATCAATACATTTCTTACCGCCGCCCAGGCGGTCTGCCGTGAAACGGCTTAGGGTCTATCTGAAAACCGGGAATATGACCAACAGCGAGGGATTTTTCGCCTGCTGAAGCCATTTTTCCGCAGGAATACTTTGTGTATTGCAAGGAAAAATGGTGCACAGCAGGCGGAAAAGACCCGCTGTTTGGGCGTATTAACGGTTTTCAGATAGACCCTAAATAAAATGATGAAATCATTTTATGAAGAAATAGTATTATACGGCTGCGCTGGTAAAATATCCTATGCACGGTTTTTCCAAAAAGCTACACCGTTTCAAAATTTGTGACCTTCAATGACAGAATGCGCCGTTCTTTGTAGAGAATCTCGGCGTCTTCCGGGCAATCGTCCTCCCCCAGCCAGATGTCCAGATGAAGCGCATCGTCCTCGTAGCTGTCGTCAATGGTCAGCCGCAGACGGCCGCCGTCCATCCCGGCGGAGGTGATATAGCCGCTTCGCAAGGTTTTCATGAGTATCCACGGGGCGCTGACGGGGGTCACCTGTTCCTCCGCCATCAGATCGAATTGCAGCGCCGTGTCGTCAAAGGTCAGCTTCCCCCCGGCGTCGGATACCTTGCCGGTGATGCCCGTGATGGTCTCAGGCGCGGTGACGGCGAAAGTCAGATCACCCTGAGAATCACACTGGCAGTCCATGGAAAAGGTGTACACTTTGTCTGAGTAGTCCGCCGTAATTTCGCAGGAAAAACGGCATTCGGAAGCCTTCAGCAGCTCCGATCGGAGGTCAAGTCCCCGCTGCATCTCCTTTGACCCGCCGGAACACCCGGTGAGAAATACAAGCACCACCACGGCCGCCGCGATTTTTTTCAAAGAAACCCCGCCTTATTTCATAAGTCGCGGAAGGGCGCTGAGCATGTCCGTGGGCAGCATTCCGTACTGCCCCAGCTCCGCCGCGCACCGGTCCCCCGCCGCGCCGTGGAGCCACGCCCCGCAGGCGGCGGCTTCCAGCGGCGGCAATCCCGCCCCCAGCAGCGCCGTAATGACACCCGCCAGCACGTCCCCGCTGCCCCCGACGGCCATGCCGGGATTCCCGGTTGGGTTGATATAACCGTCTGTGCCGTCGGTGATGCAGGTCTCGTGACCCTTCAGCAGGACAACGCATCCCAGTTCTTCGGCAAGAGCAGCAGCCGCAGCCATGCGGTCTTCCCCGATGACGCCGCCCAGCCGGGCAAATTCCCCGTCGTGGGGCGTCAGAATGGTGGGCGATTTCCTTCCGCGCAGTAAATCTCTATGCGCGGACAAAACATTTATGCCGTCTGCATCCACGACCACCGGGCATTCCGCTTTTTCCAGCACCGCCCTGACCACCGCCAGCGTTCCCTCGGACTGCCCCAGACCGGGGCCGACCAGCACGGCGTCCATCTGGGGAAGTCGTGTAAGAATTTCCGGCACGGCATCGGCGCTGAGCCTGCCGCCCGCGTCGGGCAGGGGAAAAATCACCGGCTCATTGAGTTTCACCGCTTCAATGCCGTAGATACTCTCAGGCACGCCAAGAAACACCAGTCCCGCGCCTGAGCGCAGAGCGCCCATGGCGGCGAAAAACGCCGCCCCCGTATAGCCCCGGCTGCCGCACAGCAGCAGGAGCTTGCCGAAATTCCCCTTGTGTCCCCATGGATTCCGGTCAGGCAGGAGGGACAAAACCAACTCGTGATTCAGCCGTCTTATCATGGTCTTACAGGCCGTACAGCTTCGTGTACTTTTCCGTCAGGTAGTCGGTATAATACTTTGCGTCGAACTTGCCGCACACGGATTCAAACAGCTCGCCGGGCTTCTTGAAGCTGGCATAGCGGTGGATATGGCTTCTCAGCCAGTCCGTGACCTTGCTCAGGTCACCCTTTGCCACGTCCGGCCAGATGTCGCCGATTTCCTCCTGCATTTTGTGCAGCATCTGTGCGCCGTAGGCGCTGCCAAGGGCATAGGAGGGGAAGTAGCCGATGCTGCCGCCGCTCCAATGGCTGTCCTGAAGGCAGCCCTCCCGGTCGCTGGGAACGTCCACGCCCAGATACTCTTTATACAGCCGCTTCCACTCCGCCGGAACGTCTTTGACTGCCAGCGTCCCACCGATCAGCTGCTTTTCGATCTCGTAGCGCACCATAATGTGCAGGCAGTAGGTCAGTTCGTCGGCTTCCGTCCGGATGAGAGACGGCTCCGCCTTGTTGATGGCGCGGTAGAACATGGTTTCGTCCACATCGGCCAGCTGCTCCGGGAACAGCTCCTTCAGCTTTGGGAAAACGGCGTGGACATAGGCGGGACTTCTGCCGATGATGTTCTCATAGAACCGGCTCTGGCTCTCGTGAATGCCCATGGACACGCCGCCGGCGAGGGCGGTGTAATTGTAGCAGTCGTCCGCCCCCAGCTCATACAGGGCGTGGCCGCCTTCGTGAATGACGGAGAACATGGAGGAAACCAGATTGTCCTCAAAATAATGGGTGGTGATGCGCACATCCTTGTTGTTGAAATTGGTGGTGAAGGGATGCTCCGTCTCGGCGATGCCGCAGTGGGTGCGGTCAATGCCCATGACCTCCATGAGATAATCGGAGAGCTTTCTCTGAATCTCCACAGGATAATGGCGGTACAGGAAAGCGTCGTCGATCTGCTTCGTCGCCCGGATCTTCTCGATCAGGGGTACGATGGTCTGCCGGAGCTGGGCGAAGAAGGCGTCCAGCGTCTGGACGTTCATCCCCTCCTCGTATTCGTTCAGCAGCGCGTCGTAGGGCGCCATTTCCGGATGGTAATACCCGGCAAACTTCCGGTTATAGTCCACGATCTTCTCCAGATACGGGGCAAATGCGGCAAAATCGTCCTCCGGCTTCGCCTTGTGCCATACGCTCTCGGCATCGTTGATCAGCACGGAATAGGCGACATATTCCTCCGCCGGGATACGGTGAATCTGGTCGTAGCTTTTGCGCAGAACCTCTACCTCCCGCTTTGTCTGGGCATCCAGCTCATCGGAATGGGCTTCCAGATAGCTTAGAAGCTCGTTATTCTCATCGTTCACCAGCAGATCATAGGTGATCTGAGACATGACCTCCATGGTCTTGCCCCGCCCCTCCCAGGTGTCGCTGGGCGCGGCGGTGGTGGCGTCCAGATACAGCACGCCCAAGGCGTGGTTATACGCCGCCTGGGTCTGTTCCAGCTTCTTGAGGGCTTCTCGCGCCTGCTGTACGGATTCATATTTCATGGCAATGCACTCCTTTGTTTTTTCGATACTCCAACCATATCACTCCCCCGCGCCTTCGTCAAGAGATTTCCCGTTTCGGGCGGGTTCCGTGAAAAAAATGCTTGCATATTTTAGCCGTATATGCTAATATGAGGGCGATACGGAAAAAGCGTTGAATGGGCTGCCTTGTGTTGGTTTGCGCTGTCAGAGAGAGCGGGATGGTGAGATCCGCTTGCGTGCAATGCCGGGCTTTCTCCCGGGAGCTGCCGCTTGAACGAAAAGTAGAGTTGGCCGCGTGACTGCGTTAACGGTCTTGGATGTGTCTGCATCCGAAAAGCGCGCCGTTTCGGCGAATTGCGGGTGGTACCGCGGAAGGAATGCCTTTCGTCCCGGTTTCGGGATGAAGGGTCTATTTTTTTGTAGTAAAGGAAGCTCTGATTAAATCGGCGAGAGCTGACAGCGAGAGATTTTGTCTCCAGGCAAGGTATGGAAAATGCGGGAATACTGTATGTATTTCCCATTTTTCATACCGCAGGCTGGGGGCAAAAGATCCGCTGCTCAGCCAAAGACGATTTATTCAGAGGTTCCCTAGACCTTTCAGGAGGAATGAACATGAAAGAACAGTTAGAGCAAATCAAAGCCAATGCCCTGACAGCGCTGGAAGCTGCCGCCACCCCGGCGGCTCTGGAAGAGCTTCGCGTCAAGCTGCTGGGCAAGAAGGGCGAGCTGACCGCCGTCTTAAAGCAGATGGGCAAGCTCTCCGCTGAGGAGCGCCCCGTCATGGGTCAGCTGGCGAATTCCGTCCGGGCAAGCATCGAGCAGGAGCTGGAAAAGCGGAAGGCCGACATCCACGCCGCCGCGCTGGAAGCCAAGCTGGCTTCCGAAGCCATCGACGTGACCATCCCCGGCAAGGCCGTATCCATCGGCCATCAGCACCCCATGAACCAGGTGCTGCAAACCATCAAGGACATCTTTGTAGGTCTGGGCTACCAGGTGGTGGACGGCCCCGAGGTGGAGCTGGCGGACTACAACTTCACCCGCCTGAACATCGAGGAAGGCCATCCCTCCCGTGACCGCTCCGATACCTTCTATTTCACCGATGACGACAGCGTTCTGCTCCGCACCCAGACCAGCCCCATGCAGATCCGCTACATGGAAAAGCACAAGCCCCCGCTGTGTATGCTGGCTCCCGGCCGCGTGTTCCGCAAGGACGAGGCCGACGCGACCCACTCCCCCATGTTCCATCAGATCGAGGGTCTGGTGGTGGCGGAGAACATTACCATGGGCGACCTGAAGGGCGCACTGACCACCATCATGCGGAAAATTTACGGCGAGGATGCCGTGATGCGGTTCCGTCCCCATCACTTCCCCTTCACCGAGCCGAGCTGTGAAATGGACATGCAGTGCCACAAGTGCCACGGCACCGGCGAGATCGACGGTCAGGTCTGCTCCACCTGCCACGGCGAGGGCTGGATCGAGCTGCTGGGTGCCGGTATGGTGCACCCCAAGGTTCTGGAGAACTGCGGCATCGACCCCGAAAAATATTCCGGCTTTGCCTTCGGCATGGGTCTGGAGCGTATGGCCATGGGCCGCATGAAGATCAACGACCTGAGACTGATTTTCGACAACGATATCCGGTTCCTGAACCAGTTCTAAGGAGGGAAAAACAATGAAACTCAACAGAAAATGGCTGAACGAGGAATTCGTAGACCTGTCTAACGTCTCCGATAAGGAATTCGTGGAAACCCTGACCGTTTTTGGTCAGAAGGTGGAAACCTGGGAGCGGCTGGACGCGGAGATCAAAAACGTGGTCGTGGGCAAGGTTCTGTCCATGGTGCGCCATCCCAACTCCGATCATATGTGGATCTGTCAGGTGGACGTGGGCGGCGACGCCCCCGTGCAGATCGTCACCGGCGCCCAGAACGTCCATGAGGGCGATCTGGTTCCCGCGGCACTGCATAACTCATGGCTCCCCGGCGGCGTCCACATCACCAAGGGCAAGCTTCGGGGCGAAGTGTCGGGCGGTATGCTCTGCTCCTTCGCCGAGCTGGGTCTGACTCAGAACGACCTGCCCGGCGTGTTCGCCGACGGCATCTGGATTCTCAACGACGAGGACTGCACCGTTGGCGAGGACATCAACCTCGTCATCGGCAACGACGACACCGTTGTGGATTTTGAGATCACCAACAACCGCCCCGACTGCTACAGCATCATCGGCCTTGCCCGGGAAGCTGCCGCCGCCTTCGGCAAGCCCATGCGTCACCATGAGCCTGTGGTTCACGGCTCCGACGCCGGGGATATTTACAACCATCTGGACGTGGATGTCCCTGCAACGAAGCTGTGCAACCGCTACACCTCCCGGATGGTTGCCAACGTAAAGATCGCCCCCTCCCCCAAGTGGCTGCGCCGCCGCCTGCGCGCCAACGGCGTGCGTCCCATCAACAACATCGTGGACATCACCAACTACGTCATGCTGGAATACGGTCAGCCCATGCACGCCTTTGATTACCGCTATGTTTCCTCCGGCAAGATCGTGGTGCGGGAAGCCGAGGACGGCGAGACCCTGACCACCCTGGACGGCAGCGTACGCAATCTGAAGGCCGGTATGCTGGTCATCGCCGACGAAAATAAGCCCATCGGCCTTGCCGGTATCATGGGCGGCGAAAACTCCGAAATCAAGGACGATACCGCCATGGTAGTCTTCGAGTCCGCCAACTTCGACGGCACCTCCATCCGCCAGACCGCTCTGGCGCTGGGTATGCGCACCGAAGCCTCCGGCAAATTTGAAAAGCGCCTTGACCCCATGATGACCGTCCCTGCCGTGCAGCGTGCCTGCGAGCTTGTGGAAATGCTGGGCTGCGGCGATGTGCTGAACGGCACCATCGACGTCATCAACTATGTTCCCGAGGAAAAAACGCTGCCTCTGGAGCCGGAGAAGATCAACCGGCTGCTGGGCACCGACATTTCCAAGGAAGATATGGTCAAGTACCTGAACCGGCTGGAAATTCCCGTGGAGGGCGACACCATTCTCGTTCCCTCCTTCCGTCCCGACCTGAACCTGATGGCGGATATCGCTGAGGAAGTGGGCCGTTCCTATGGCTACAACGAAATTCCCACCACCGCTTTCAAGACCTCCACGCAGGGCGGCTATTCCCCCGTGATGAAGCTGGAAGCCAAGGCCGGAACCCTGTGCCGCGCCATGGGGTACAGTGAGATCATCACCTATTCCTTCGTCTCCCCCACCGTTTTCGACCAGATCCGGCTGCCCGCCGATTCTCCCCTGCGCAACGCTCTGCGCATCCAGAATCCTCTGGGTGAGGACACCTCCATCATGCGCACCATCGCCCTGCCCTCCATGCTGGAAATCCTCTCCCGGAACAACGCCTACCATAACAAGGCCGTGAAGCTCTATGAGCTGGCAAAGATCTACCTGCCCGTAGCCGGTCAGCCTCTGCCCGAGGAGCCGAAGATGCTTGTTCTCGGCACCTACGGCGCCGGCGAGACTTTCTTCACCCTGAAGGGCGAGCTGGAAGCCATCTTCACCGGTCTGCGGCTGAAGAAAGCGGAATACACCGCCGTGAAGGACAACCCCAGCTACCATCCCGGCCGCTGCGCCAAGGTGAGCATCGACGGCGTGGACGTGGGCGTGATGGGTCAGGTGCATCCTCTGGCGGCCGCGAACTACGGCATCGACACCGACGTCTACTGCGCCGAGATCGATTTCACCAAACTGTTTGAGATGCAGCTGCCCGACGCCACCTATACCCCCCTGCCCAAGTATCCCACCGTGTCCCGTGACCTGAGCCTTGTCTGCTCTGAGGATGTCACCGTCGCCCAGGCGGAAGCCGTCATCACCGCCGCTGCCGGAAAGCTGCTGCGGGATGTGAAGCTGTTCGACATCTACCGCGGCCCCGGCGTTCCCGAGGGCAAGAAGAGCATGGCCTTCTCTCTGGAGCTGCGGGCGGACGACCGTACCCTCACCGATACGGACTCCGAAGCCGTCGTGACCAAGGTTCTGGCCGCGCTGAAGGAAAAGCTGGACGCCGCGCTGCGATAATTTGGTACTTCGGCAAAAATTCTGCAAAGATTCACAAAAATTTCCGATTTCAGGGCTTTACAGCCCGAAAGAATTCGGTTATAATGACGACAGTACAAATATTAAAGGAGGCTGAAACCATGACGGATAAGGACACTGTAAAATTCACCGTTCCCAGCGATGACAAAGAGAATATGCGCCGTATTCTCCGGAATGTGTATGAAGCCCTCACCGAAAAAGGCTACAACCCCGTCAACCAGATCGTCGGCTACCTGCTGACCGAAGACCCCACCTACATCACCAACTACAACAACGCCCGGAGTATGATCTGCAAGATCGACCGGGACGAGCTGATGCAGGTGCTGGTGCGCGAGTACCTCTTCGAGAAGGAAGCCCAATAACCTGACCCAGCCAAGGGGCTTTTGCCAAGGCAAAAGCCCCTTGCTTTTTGGCCGTGAGCTTGGGGAACCTCTGAATAAATCGCCTTCGGCTGGCGGCGAATCTTTTGCCCCATCCGCGCAGTTCTGAAAGCGGGAAATACACAAAGTATTTCGCCGCTTTCAGAACTTTCGGCTGAGCCAAAATCTTCTGCCGCCAGCTCTCGTCGATTTAATCAGAGCTTCCCCTGAAATATGCAAACAGATGCGGCCGACATGCACCTTGACAATCTCATACTTTCTTCCTCCGTCTTTCCGTTTTTCAATCTTTTTTCAGGAAAAGTTATGTTAACGAGGGTCGTTTCCCGACCGTTTCCAACAAAAAGCTTGACATTCTCATTACAGTGTGTTACAATCTGATTACATTTTGCATAGGAGGTACCTTTGATGGCTGATGAAAATGCAGTTCTGATGTATAAAGGACATCCGCTGATGCGGAAGGACAACTTGATTTACTATGGCTCCATGGCTGACAGTCACATCGTTATGCTTCAGGTTCTCGAGACCAAAAAAGTGAACGATCTGGACGTTGCCACACGGGTTTCCGTGCAGCTCCAGCTGACCGACCCCACCGCCAGAAGCCGCGACCGGATCGTGAAAAAGAGCGAGAAAGACGGCCTGTACACCGCCCTTGACTTTGGCTGTGTCTGGCTGGAACGCGCATTGGCCGGTAAATAATTTCCAAATACCCCGCAGTCTCAACCCAGGCTGCCTACCAAAGACGGAGGCAAAAGTATGAAGATCAAAAGAATCCTCAGCATGGTGCTGGCGCTGGTGCTGTCTATCGGCGCCATGTCCATCACCGCGTTCGCCGCAGAAGAAACCATGTACGGCATCGGCTTTGTCAATGCAAGCTCCCTGCGGCTCCGCAGCGAACCCGACGCAAATTCCGCAACCCTTGTCTATGCCCCCCGCAATGACTGCGTAGTGGTCATCAGCAAGAGCGGCGAGTGGTACAAGGTCAATTACAATCTGCAAATCGGCTACATGCACCAGGACTACCTGAATGTACTTACCCGTGAAAACGCCGAGCTTGGCTACGGCGAGGTTTCCGGAAGCGGCGTCAACCTGCGTTCCGGCCCCTCCACTACCTACGGGAAAGTGGCCGTCGCTTCCAGCGGCGAGAAATGCTACATTCTCGGCCTGAACAACGGCTGGTACAAGGTCATCTACAATGGCAGCATCTGCTACATCCGCAGCGACTACCTGAGCCTGACGGAAATTCCCTACGAAAATCAGGCTTCTCCCAACAGCCCCAAATTCTATCGTCTCGGCAAGTCCACCGGCGTTGCCCCCAGCGCCGCTGCGCTGAACGGCACCGTGTCCGTGGGAAGCTCCGCCTCTGCGGATTCTTCTTCGGACTCTTCTTCCGTCAGTTCCGCACCTGCCGCTGACACGGCTCCTTCTGCCGCCGGTTCCGACATCGTGGCGGAAGCTCAGAAGTATCTGGGCATCCCCTACGTTTACGGCGGCGCTTCTCCCAGCGGCTTTGACTGCTCCGGTTTCGTGTACTACGTCCTCAAGCAGCTGGGCTTCTCCCCCTACCGCACCCCCGCCGATCAGTACAATCAGGGTACTTACGTTGAAAAAGGCAGCCTGCAGCCCGGCGACATCGTTTTCTTTGCCGGTACATATGCCAGCGGCATTTCCCATGTAGGCATTTACGTTGGCGGCGGCCAGTTCATCCATTCCCCCAATTCCCGCTCCACGGTCTCCTATTCCGACCTCACCAGCGGTTACTGGGCGCAGCACTACTACGGTGCCCGGCGAATGGTGTGACATCTTCTGTAATAATTTCCCAGACGTCGAATTTGGCGTCTGGGTTTTTTATCAGATTGAATCACAAAAGCAAGCACGACACATACTAGAAACACCTCGGTTCCACAGAAAAACGAAAAGCAGGTGTTTTTATGGCAAATCAGAAACGGGGACGGCAGAGCTTCCTTCTGTCTGATCCACCGGTCATTACCCACTGGGCAAGCGTGGCCGGGAAAAAGGAGTCCGAAGGTCCTCTTGCCCATACCTTCGACATCAAATCTCAGGATACCTATTTCGGGCAGAAAACATGGGAACAGGGCGAAAAACAGATGCAGAAGCTGGCTCTCGGGAAGCTGGCCGAAAAGGCAAACATGAAGCTGGAGGACTTCGACCTTGTTTTCTCCGGCGACCTTCTGAACCAGTGCATCGGCTCGTCCTTCACCCTTCGCAATCTGGGAATTCCCCACCTCGGGCTGTACGGCGCCTGTTCCACCATGGCGGAAAGTCTGCTGCTGTCCTCCATGGCGGTGGGCGGCGGCTTCGCGGATAACGCGGTGGCCATGACCTCTTCCCATTTTGCGTCCTCCGAGCGGCAGTACCGCTTTCCTTTGGGCTACGGCGGGCAGCGAACCCCCACCGCCCAATGGACGGTTACCGGTTCCGGGGCTGCACTGGTGCGCCGTGACGGCCATGGCCCCCGAATCACCGGCTGCACCATCGGCACCGTTACCGACCTTGGCATCAAGGATGCAAACAACATGGGCGCGGCCATGGCTCCCGCCGCCTATGCCACCATCAAAGCCCATTTTGACGACATGAAGACCGCCCCTGAGGATTTTGACCTCATCGTCACCGGCGACCTTGGGCAGCTGGGCAAGGAAATGCTTCTGGAGCTTGCCCGTCGGGACGGCGTCTCTCTGGGCGGAAAGCTGACGGACTGCGGAACGATGGTCTTCGACAACGACAAACAGGACGTTCACGCCGGCGGCTCCGGCTGCGGGTGCAGCGCCATTACCCTGTGCGGCTATCTTCTGGGGCAGCTGAACGGGGGAAAACTGAAAAAAATACTGTTTTGCGGCACGGGCGCACTGCTCTCCCCCACCTCCACCCAGCAGGGGCTTCCCATACCCGGGGTCTGTCACGCAGTGTGCATTGCGGGAGGAACGTAATATGGATTATGTAAAAGCCTTTCTGGTCGGCGGCTTGCTGTGTCTCATCGGCCAGATCCTCATTGACAAGACCAAGCTGACCCCGGCGCGGATTCTGGTGAGCTATGTGGTCATCGGCGTGCTTCTGGGCGCGGTGGGGATATATCAGCCCCTTGCGGAATTTGCCGGAGCGGGCGCGTCTGTCCCCCTGACTGGCTTCGGCAACACCCTTGCCAAGGGCGTCAAGGAGGTGGTGCAGGAAGACGGTTTCCTCGGCATTTTCACCGGAGGGCTGAAAGCCTCCGCCGGAGGCATCACCGCCGCCATTCTGTCGGGACTGATCGCCAGCCTGATTTTCAAAGCGAAGGATAAATCCTGAATTTCCGGGCAAGCTATGTCAGCGGCAAAACCGCGAGACAGATTTTAGCACTGGAGGAAGAAAAGTATGAATAACCAGAACCAGAACAGAAATCAGAACAGCAACCAGAATAAGAACGAGAAAGAGAACCGTACTGAGAACCGCAGCGAAAACCGCAGCGAGAACCAGTCTCAGAACAAGAACTGCCGCTGACGGCAAACGGGCGCCCGGAATTCCGGGCGCCCGTAAATTTTTTATACTTCCACAAATCTTCCCAGCTGGAAGAAATAGAGGTATTTTGCCTTGACCGGCATTTCATAAATGCGGCTCAGTGCTTCAGCGTAGGTCTGCACCTGGAGCCGGTAGCGCTCTGCCGCTGCGGCTACCGTGCTTTCCGTTACATGATCGGTTTTGAAGTCCAGCACAACAATGCCGTCCTTTTCCAGCAGCGCGCAGTCCACAACGCCCTGCAGAAGCACCTGCTCCCCTTCCAGGCCGTCGCCGTAATGGCTGCCGTCGTCGAGGATGGAGAACTTGAATTCCCGCAGGCAGGGGCATCCGGTGCGGAGCTTCCGGCCGATTTCCGTATCGAAAAACGCCGCGATTTTCCCGCTGTCCGCCAATTTTCCCTGTTCCTCGGTGATGAATTTCTGAGAAACCAGCCGGGCAATTTCCGCTTTTACATCATCCTCACTGCCGCAGTTTTCGTAGCGCAGGTATTGCAGAACCGCATGGATGGCGCTGCCGTAGGCCTTGCCGCCGCGGCTTTCTGTGAGGAAGGACGGGCGCCGGAAATCCCGGGTGGGGAATTTCGGCTCCTGCGTATCCTCCGCCGCTTCCTCGTCCTTGGCGCGGCCTTTGCGGTTGGTCGCCGTCTGCTTGGAGGGTGCGCGGGTCGCCGCTTCGTGGGCATACCGGAAGGACAGGGCGTCTTGCAGCACCCGCTCCACACCGTCGGGCATTGCGGGGCGGGTGTCCGTCTCCGTTCCAACGGCGTCCTCCGGTTCCGGGGCTTCGGATACACGAATCACCCAGGGATGATTTCCCAGCTTTGTCTCGCCGGGTCGGCCGCCCAGCGCGTGAAGCGCTCCCGCCTCCGTATGACGCACTGCCGCCAGCAAGACCCACTGTCCGGGACGCGCCGCCTCCCGGCACAGCAGCTCTCCCCCGTCAAAATCCTGCCGAAGGGCGATATTCTGAATTATCTTTCCGGGATTTTTCTCTGCGTAGGTCATGATCAGACGATCCCGTGCCCGGGTCATGGCGACATACAGCACCCGCAGTTCCTCCGACATGCTTTCCGCCGCCATTTTCGCGGCAATGGCACGCTTGGCGATAGAGGAATAGCGCACGCGATTTTCGCTGTCCGCCACGGAAAGTCCCATTCCCAGATCCCTGTCGCAGAGGATCTGGGCGCACTGGCTCTCCGTGTTGAACCTCCGGGAAAGGTTGCTGAGGAACACCACCGGAAATTCCAGTCCTTTGGACTTGTGGATACTCATAATGGTCACGCACCCGGCAGGAGACGAAGCCGCTGAAATCAGCCCTTTTTCCTCCATTGCGTCCAAAAAATCCAGAAACTGCCCCAAATCTTTCAAATTTCCGTTTTCAAAATCCGCCGCAAGCTGATAAAACGTCTGGATATTTGCGGTTTTCGCCTCCCCGCCGGGCATGGCGGCGTAAACGCTGTCCAGTCTGGTCAGGGCGAAGCAGTTTTCCAGCAGTGCGGTCAGGGGGTTCATTCTGGCCTCCCGGCGCAGCCTGTCCAGCGTGTTCAGGAACGTTTTGACCTTCGGGCTGTCGCTGAGCAGCAGTGCGTCATAGAACGCGCCCTTTTTCCTCGCGCTTCGGATTTCCGCCAGCTCGTCGGCGGTAAAGCCGAAAATGGGGCTTGCCAGTGTGCTGACCAGCGGAATGTCCTGCCGGGGGTTCCAGATGATCTGCAGGAATGAGCGCAGAGTGCCGATCTCCTCGGTTTGCAGCAGGTCCGTGCCGCCGCCCGACGCACAGCGAATGCCCCGGGCTTCCAGCGCCTTCTGGAAATACCCGCCGCCGCTGCCGGGAGAACGAAGCAGAATCACAATGTCCTCCGGGCAAACCGGCCGCAGGCTGTCGCCGTCCCGTACCGGAGTTCCCTCCCGCAGCATCCGGACGATTCGCTCCGCCACAAAGGCCGCTTCCTCCTGATACTGGTCGTCCCGGGTCTCGATCACGTGAAGCTCCACGGCGGCTTCCAGCGGCGTGTGGGGAATTCCCTCCCGGAGTTCCTCCGCTTCCCCGTAGGTCAGCCCGCCGACCTTGGGGCGCATACAGGTGTGGAACACGTCGTTCACCGCGTCGATGACCTCTGCGCCGGAACGGAAATTGTGGCTCAGGAGAATTTTTCTCCCCTGTCCCGGCTCTGCCTGCTGAGCCGGGACGTATTTTTCATACTTTTCCAGAAAAATTCCCGGGTCGGCCAGACGGAACTGGTAGATGGACTGTTTCACATCCCCGACCATGAAGCAGTTCTGCTTCTCCCGGGTCAGGGCCTCAAAAATCGCATCCTGCACGCCATTGGAGTCCTGATACTCGTCCACCATGATCTCCCGGTAACGCCGCCCGATCTCCCGCGCGGCGGCTGTGGGCTGGCTTCGGGATTTTCCTAGCAGCAGATCCAGCGTTTTGTGCTCCAAATCTCCAAAATCCAGCACCCGGCGGCTGCGTTTGGCCGCGGCGTAATCCCGGTCAAACTGCCTTACCAGTGCCACCAAGCCCCGCTGGGCGGCAGCTGTCTGGTGCAGGTCGGTCAGCACCTGTCCGGAATCGTTGGAAAAGCCCGACAGCTTCTTTTTCAGCCCCTCCTTGCAGGCCGACCATGCGGCCTTGATCCGATCCGTCAGCTCCGGGTCAGGGTTGTCTTTTGTGGGAAACCGAAGCGACCCGAAACGGAGCTCCCGTTTTGCCACGATATCATCCCAGATCGTGCAGGCGCGAAGCTGCTCCAACTGGTACATGGCGTCTCTCAGGGTAACGGCGGGCTTTTCCAGACCGGGGCAGTTGTCGGCGCTTTCTGCGCACTGCCGAAGCACCGCGATCTGACAGTCCAGATATTCCTGCAAATTCCGAATCAGATATTGCCCCCACACCGTCTCCCCCACGTCGCCGATGCCCTCAGCATCCGCGTCGGTCAGGCATTTGTCCAGCCATCCCTCCGGGTTCAGGTGGCAGTGGGCGCTGTCGTAGACCTTTTCGATGATCTCCGGCACCTGCCGGTCCGACCGCCCCACGCCCTGCGTGTCCACAAACGCCCGGAAGTCCGGGTCATCCCCCGCCGTTTCATAGGCGCGGTCAAGCAAACCTTCCAGCACCGTCTCCCGTATCTCCCGGCATTCGTTTTCATCCGCCACCCGGAAGTCCGCCGCGATATCCAGTTTATAGGCATATTCCCGCAGTAAATCGGAGCAAAAGCCGTGAACGGTGGAGATTTTCGTCAGAAACAACCGCTGCATCTGCCGCTGCAAATGCGTTTCTTCCGGCCGTTGGGCAATTTCCTCCGTCAGCTTTTTGGCGATTTTCCCCCGAAGCTCCGACGCTGCGGCCTTGGTGTAGGTGATGATGAGAAACTCGTCCAAGTTGGCCGGGTCATGCGTCTGGGTCAGAAAGCCCAGCAGCCGGTCAACCAGCACCTTGGTCTTGCCGGAACCGGCAGCCGCGGAAACCAGCAGCTTGCCGCCCCGGCTGGTCACGGCCATCTCCTGTTGCGGTGTCAGTTTATCCGCCATGATTTCCCATCTCCTTTCCGATTTCCTCCCAGAACCGCTGAGCGTCCATCATCTTATAGCTGCGCCGCCCCTCCACGGCCGCCGGGTGGCAGACCGGGCCGTAGGGGCAGAACCGGCAGGCGTCGTGGGTGCTGCCGCGGGTGTAGGGGTTTGGCTCCACATTGCCGGAAACGATGTCCTCCACCAGTCTGGACAGTATCCGGAACACGTACCCTTCCAACAGCTTCAGCTGCTGGCGGTCGGCAAGATCGCCGGAAATGGTGCCGTCCTTTTTCACGCTGTAACACATCCGCTTGGGCGCGTCTCCCGGCTCCATTGCCTGTAAGACATCTTCATCGTTCAGAAGCAGTCCCTTTCGCTTCCACTTGGAGATTCGCTCCTGCTCCGCTTCCTCGGCGGTCAGCTTGCCGTCGGAGGTCAGATAGGGCGCACGGGCGGGAAAATACTGCACGCCCGCCGCCACCGGGCGGTCGCCCAGCATATCGCTTCCGCTGCTTTTCAGGGCGAACATGTACAGCAGCATTTGCAGCCCCACGCCGTTGAACACGTCGCAGTAGTCAAAATCCTTTTTCCCGGTTTTGTAGTCTACCACCCGGTAATAGCGGCTGGCGCCGTTGTCCCAGATGTCCACCCGGTCGATAAAGCCCCGCAGGACTGCATTCATGCCGCCGCCCGGAATCGGGATGGGCGGCAGACCCTCCCCGTCGCCGAAGCCGACCTCAAAGCCCGCCGGGGCAAATGCCGCCTCGCTCAGCTCCTGCCACAGCTCCCGAACTACCATGTCCAGCTCCTGAATATGGCGGCGGAACAGGTACGTCACCCGCTCCGACTCGATCTGGCTGAAATGCTCCCGGGCGTATTCCTCGCTGAAGCCATGGGCGATTTCCAGCGTTTCTTCCAAGGAAACCCTGTGGAATCCGCCCAGTTCCCGAATGCGGCGGGCGGAATTTTCCAGCACCGCATGGACATAGGTTCCGAATTCCGCCGGGTCGATGGCGGCTTCCTTCCGCTCCTGCACCCGAAGGCCGTACTTGAGGAAATAGGACAGGCGGCATTCCGCCTGCCGGTCGATCTGCGAGGCGGAAAGATTCAGCGTCGAGCCGTAGAGTTTGCCAATGGTTTCCCGCTCCACCTTTCCGAAGCGGTAATCCCGCCGATGGCAGGTTTCCAGATATGTATCCCGGACATTCAAACGTCCGGCAGCGTCCCCGGCGTCCCACCGGGCGAGGTACGCCCCCGCTTCCAGTCCATCCGCCGGGGCAAAATCCAATGTGTTTTTCACCTGCTGTTCCCCGCCCGCAAGCTCACACAGGCGGCGATAGACGAAGGACGGCTGGTCACCGGAGCAGAACACGCTCACCGACGCCATGGCGCCGCAGAAGCAGCCGTAAATTTCCGCGAACTCCGCCTGCACGCCCTCCATCGCGCCGCCGGTGAGGGGCACGCCCAGCTCCCGGAGGGTGACGCGCTCCTGATCGGTCAGGACTCCGGCGGAACCGGAATAGCCGGGGAGCTTGCCTTCCTCCGCCCCCAGCACGATCAAATGCTTTTCCTGATGGCAGCGCATGGCGGATACGGGGCCGACCTGCACCGCGTCCAGCACCGGTGGGATGGTTCCCACGTCGTACTGGCTCAGCAGCAGCCGGAAAAGGCGGATAAACTGCTCCCCCTCCCAATGGGTGTCCCCCAGCATGTCGTACATCTGCTCCAGCGCACCCAGAAGGATTTCCCACAGCTGGTTCAAAATCTGCGCGGCCCGGTTGTCCCCGGCGGCATCCAGCTCCTGCGCCATGCGGGAAAGCCGCATTTCCAAAGAAATGTCTTCCAAAAAGCCATACAGCGCCAGAATCTGTCCCCGCAGGTCGGAAGCGTCCCGGAAGCCCTGCCAGAGCCGCGTCAGCGGCGCGATTGCCAGTTCCCGCGCCGTGTTCAGTTCTTCCAGACGATGTTGGTCTTCCTCCGTCCACACGCCGCTGAGACCGTCCGGATGGTTTTCCCAGCTCTGCGCCCACTTCTGCCCGCGAATGCCCCAGATGATGGCGTAGTTTTCAATCCGGTCGCAGGTATCCGGGTCAACGGGAGACAGGGCGGAGCGTAGATAGCGCAGGACGCTTTTCTGGTCGAATCCGCTCAGGGCAGCGTCCAGCGCCATCAGCACCGTGGCGATGACGCTTTTTTGCAGAATATCCTCGGTTCCAGACTGATACACCGGAATGTGGAGCCGGTGAAAGACCAGATTCACCAGCGGCTGATACACCGTCATATCGGTGCAGACCACCGTAATATCCCGGCAGCGGCACCCGGCGGTGAGAAGAAAGCGAATCCTCTCCGCCGCGCCCATACACTCGAGGTACGGCGATTCCGCCCGGAACACATCCAGACATTCCTTTGCCGCCCCCGAGCAGATAACGCCCTGAAACAGCCTCTCCCGCACAGGAGAAAGGGGCAGGCGCTTTTCGGGAATGATTTCGATCTGCACGTCCACCCCGGCGCGGCGGGCGCAGAGAAACAGCTGGGACGCCGTGTCCCCCGCTTTTTCAAAAGCAAGAAGGTGGGAACACTCCCGGTCGCAGTTCAGGCTCACCGTCACGTCGGGGGACGCCTGAATGAGATGTTCCAGAATCGCCAGATGCTGCCGGGTAAAATCCGGGAAGCCGTCTATGTAAAACACATGCTCCCGGGCAAAGTCCCCCTGCTCCATCTGTTCCAAAAGCCACGTCATCTGGTCTCTCGGGTCGCGCTTGCCCCGGCTGCACAAAGCGTCGTAACTCTCCATCAGAAGCGACAGTTCTTCCAGCTTCTGCGCCAGACTGCCCTCCGTCTCCCCGGCGGCGCGGCTCAAGTCGGCCGAGGAAATGCAGCAGCGCTTGAATTCGTCCACGGCGTCGATAAGGCCGGTAAGGAACTCCGGCTTCGTCTCCACGGCGGCATAGGCCTTCAGACGGCTGGACAGGTTCTTTGCCGCAGCCGCCATGGCAACCACCCGGCCGCCGTTGTCCAGACATTCCTCTGCGGCGCTTCCCATGGAATCCGCCACCCGTCTTGCCAGCCGGGTAAAGGACAGCACCTCGGCGTACCGGCTGGCCGTGTCCCCGGCAGCAGCGCACAGCCGCCGCTCCGTTTCATGGCTGATGAGTTCGGGAACCATCAGAATGCGGTTCCCCCTCCTCCCGGCAACGTCCGCCGCGATCCGCTTCATAACTTCGTCCCTGTTGGCCGTCCAGTCTGTGCCAAGCAAAAGGTGCAGCATTTGCCCACCCCCTTCTCTTTTTTGTCCATGATACCACAAATTTGCTTTCATGAACAGAGCGGGATTCATCCTGCATATAAAAATTTTTCCAGTTCTCCCAGCGCGTCCAGCAGGAAAAACCGCACCTCGTATTTTTCTTCCCCGTCCAGCGCGCCGGTAAGGCTGTCCGGAAAGCCTGCCCCCGCCGCCTTGTCCGCGAATTCCTCGGAGGTCGCGCTCAGGCACAGGCTGGGAAATGCCACGCACCACCAGTTATGCCCCTCTCCCTCGCCGATGGTGATCCGCAGGGCTTCGTAGATACCGGCGGGCAGGGTGAAGGTGTCATAGTAGCGGGTATCAAAGGCTTCCTTACACAGCGTCACCACCGCCTCGCAGTCGCACCCCGTCGCTTCCAGAACGCTGTTGGCGACGGCCTGAATTTGGGGCAGCTTGGCCTGTAAGTACGCCCTCGCCTCGTTTACGTCGGCGATTTTGTTCAGGTCGTTTTGCAGGCTATTTAGCACGGCGTCCCGCACCTGCAATTTGATGGACTGATCTTCCTCGCTGTCGGAATTGGCGACCACGTGGAAGCGGATCAGCTCGTCATTCAGTCTCTGCCTGTCGGCCAGCAGCGACCCGCACCACACGGACGCGGCAAGCACCAGACAGATACCGATTCGTTTCAAAAGTTTCTTCATAAAAAACACCGTCCATACGGAAATACTTCCAGTATGGACGGCAAATGCCAGAATTATACAGGTTTGGCAATATAGATGTTCGGATAGTTCTCTTTCAGCATACTGCACACCACGGCGGCGTACTCAAAGTTCGGCAAAATGGCAAAAATCGCGGAACCGGAACCGGTCATCTGCTCCGTCAGAGCACCGTAGCTGTTGCAGATGGACTTGATATAATTCAGCTCCAGATGCTCCGACGTGACCACCGGGTCAAAGACGTTGTATACGTTCTCCGCCAGCTTCCCTAAATCCCCGGCCAGCAGGGCGCTTTCCATGGCCTGATTGTCCGGGCGGTGGGGAATCGCCACGGTGTCGATTTTCCCATACAGCTCTGGCGTGGACACGGAGAAGTCCGGCTTGCAGACCACGAACAGGCAGTCGGGCATATCCGGCAGCTTTCTCAGGCGCTCGCCCCGGCCTTCCACCATGGCCGTGCCGCCCACCACGCAGAACGGAACGTCGCTGCCAACCTGTGCGCCCAGCTCCGCCAGCGCCAGAACGGACAACGGGTCGCCATAGTGCCGGTTCAGCGCCCGCAGCACCGCAGCCGCATCGGCGCTTCCGCCGCCTAAGCCCGCCCCGGCGGGAATGCGCTTGACGATGCGGATCTCCAGCCCCTCCGGGTCTTTGTCCATGGCGTCGCAGTAGACCTTCGCCGCCTTCCACGCCAGATTCTTTTCGTCGGTGGGAATCCCATCAACGGAACACAGCAGCCGCCACGGCTTTCCCGTCCCCACGTCGATCTCCACATCATCCCGGATGGAGATGGTCTGCATCACGCTCTGCAAATCATGGTAGCCGTCCGCCCGCTTTCCCAGAACGTCCAGCGTTAAGTTTATTTTGGCAAAAGCGCCTTCATATAATGTCGTCATTGCAAAATTATCCTTTCTGTGCATCTTTTTTTATTATAACGGAACTATTGGAATTTTGCAACTTCTTCGTGATAAAATCCGAAAATGCGCATATCCTATCAGCATCCGGGATGTGAAATGGAGGTAAGAATATGGATACCCTTGCGCTGATTTTGTCCATCATCGGCTGTGTCAACTGGGGACTGGTAGGCATTTTCCAGTTTGATCTGGTAGCCTGGCTCTTCGGCGGCTCCGGCTCCCTGTTCAGCCGGATCATTTATACCATCGTTGGGTTGGCAGGTCTCTGGTGCATTTCCTTCCTGTTCCGCAAGAAGACGTTTGTGGATGGGGAATGAATTATGGGCAGCTCCGGAATGGAACTGCCCAATTTTTACATTCAGTTGTGGCACCGCACGATGCACTTGACCGTCTGGTCGCCGTACTTCGCGGTGATCTCCGTGGTTCCGCTTTGCAGCGCCGTGACATAGCCGTTTTCTACCTTGGCAATGTAGGCGTGCTCCACGCTCCACTCCACGTCCTCAGGCTTGAGGTCGCCGCAGTCCACCAGCTTCAGCTGGGTGCTGTAGCCCACCTGCAAACGCATGTCCGTTCTGTCCAGCTTCAGCTCCACCTGAGGCTTCGTCTCCACAGGCTCGGTCTGGATGGTCGCTTCCGTCTGGGCCGCCACGGTGGCCTCCGTGGACGGCTCCGTCTCCGCTTCAAACTGGCAGGTCACGGGGCAGGTCAGCTGCTTGTCGCCGCAGGTGATGTAGATGACCGTCTTGCCCTCGCTCACAGCGGTGATACGGCCGTTGGCATCCACCGTTGCGACGCTCTCGTCACCGGAGGTGAACACCAGCTCGTCCGTGGTATTCTCCGGGATGACGACTACATTCAGCAGAAAATAATACCCGGGCTGGGTAAGCTCCGCCGCGCCGCCGGGGAGAGACAGATCCTGGCAGGGGATCCGCGGTTCGGTAGTCGCGGCCTCCGTCTGGACGGGCTGCTCGGTCTGGACGGTGGGCGCAGTGTCCTTCACGCCGTGCAGATTGGGCAGTAGATACCGGAAGAACAGGAACGCCGTTCCCGCCAGCAGGATCACGATCAGCGCCGTCAGGATCACCACAACGGCGGTGTTATGCTCCCGGGGCTGCTCGTCATAATTGTCTTCGTCATCCTCCGGGTCAGAGGAATATGGCTCATTCTCCGGCTCCGGGAAATCGTCGCTCTGCTCGTCAAAATCGAAAATTTCCTTTTTCTTTTTGCCGGACGAGTAGCGCCCGCCCTTGTTCAGCGCGGGCATCTGATCCATGACAAAATCATCCTCGGAAACATTGCCGGACATATCCCGGGGGCAGCCGCAGATGGGGCAGCACTCCGCTGTGTCCTGGTAAGTCGTTCCGCAAATCTCACAAATTACCTTGCTCATATGATACCTCCTGACAAAAATACACATACTGTACCATTATCAAGCGCCATTATAACACTCTTTTCCAAATAAAACAACTACAAAGTGGTTGCTTTTTTCAGATTTTTATTTTATGATATAAAGGTTAAAGGAGGCGATTACGATTGACTGAACTTGCCGAAACCGAACTGATTTCTCCTTTGCTTGACGGATTTGCCATGGGAAACCCCATGAGCAGCCATGACGGCGTTCGCTGCTGTCCTGCCATCAAGGAAAATTCGGACGAAAAATACATAGTCAAAATCATTTCCGTACCAGCCGCGCAGACGCAGATGGATGCGATGCTTCTGGCTGGCGCCTATAAGGACATGGCGGGCGCCATGGACTACTTCAAGGGCGTAGCCGACGACGTGGAAAAGGAAGCGGAGTTCCTGCAGAAGCTTTCCAAGCTGGAGGGCTTTCTTCCCTACGACGGCTGGCAGACCGTGCCCATCAAGCGCCGCCGCTTAGGCTACGAGGTCTACCTCGTCAGCCCCTACAAGCATTCGCTGGCAAAGTACATCCGCCGCAATCCGGTCACCCATCTGGAAGCGATCAATCTTGGTCTTGACCTGTGCTCCGCGCTCTCCGTCTGCCGTCAGGCGGGATGCCTGTACGTGGACTTGAAGCCCACCAACATCTTCCTGACCGAGAAAAAAAGCTACCGCATCGGCGATCTGGGCTTCATCCCGCTGGACACGCTGCGCTACACGTCCCTGCCGGACAAGTACCGCAGCCCCTATTCTCCCCCGGAGCTGCACGACGCCATGGCCACGCTGAACGAGACGGCGGACACCTACGCCGTGGGCATGATCCTCTATCAGCTCTACAACGACGGCAGCCTGCCCTTCAAGGGCAAAGCGCCGGACGAAGCCCTTCCTTCTCCCGTCAATGCCGACTACGAGATCGCGGAGATCGTCATGAAAGCCATTGACCCCGACCCCGCCAAACGCTGGCAGGAGCCGAAGGAGCTGGGTAAGGCGCTGGCCGCCTACATGCAGCGCAATTCCATCAATGACACCCCCATCACCATCTACACCCCCATCGAAGCCAAGCCGGAGGATGTGGTGCCGGTGCAGCCCGCCCCCGCTCCCACCGAAGCGCCTGCCCAGCAGGAGGAAACCATCGTGGAGGATACGCAGGATGAAACTCTCCCGGAGCCTGCGGACGCGGCCGATCTTCTGCCCCACCAGATGTCCGAGGAAGTTTCCCAGATCATGGACGAGGCCGACGCGCTGATTGCCCATGAGGTTCCCCAGACGGCGGTCACGCCGGAACCGGAGGAGGATTCCCCCGACCGCTTCTCCTTCGCACAGGACGAAGAGGACAACGAGCCGCTGCCCGACAACAGCAACGAACCCTTTGCCGACGCGGAGGAAGAAAAGCGCCTGCAAAAAGAAGCGAAGAAGCAGGAACGCAGACAGAAGGCGAAAAAGGCCGCAACAGCCGTCATCACGCTGGTGATCCTCGCTGCCATCGGCGCGGGACTGTTCTGGGCGTATCAGAAATACTACCTGCAAACCATCAACAGCATTTCCATCGAGGGCGACCAGTACCAGCTGGTTGTCAGCGTGGACACCGAAGTAGACGATTCCAAGCTCAGCGTCATCTGCATGGACAACTACGGCAACGCCGTGACCCGGGGCGTGGTGGACGGCAAGGCAACCTTTACCGACCTGCTGCCGGATTCCCTGTACCGCATCCAGCTGGATATCAGCGGCTTCCATAAGCTGGTGGGTCAGACCTCCGACATCTTCACCACCAAGGGTTCCACTAGGATCGCCAGCTTCTCCGCCATCACCGGCGCCGAGGATGGCTCCGTCATGCTGAACTTCGCGGTCAGCGGCGCCGACCCGGAGGAATGGGTCGTAAGCTACTCTGCCGAGGGTGAGGAGACGCAAAGCGAAAGCTTCTCCGGCCACACCGTCACCGTCAGGGGGCTGACCGTGGGTAAGCTGTACACCTTCACGCTGGAGCCTGCCAGCGCCGCCTCCAAGGAGACCTTCACCGGAGAAAATACGCTGGAATTCACGGCTTCCCGTCTGGTTCTCGCGGAAAATCTGACCGTCGCCGCCAGCAGCGGCAGCGATATGACCGTCCGCTGGGACGCCCCCGGCGATGTGGTCGTGGAGAGCTGGAGCGTCCGCTGCTACAGCGACAATAACGGCTACGACAAGCAGCTCACCGTCACCAATACCGAAGTCTACTTCACGGACATCGACCCCTCGGTCGCCTACACCATCGAGGTCACCGCCGCCGGCATGACCCAGCCCGCCCGCACCAGCGTCACCGCCAATCCCATCAACATTACGAGCATGAACGTGGATGACAGCGCGCTGGATCAGATCGCCGTGACTTGGGAATACACCGGCACCGCCCCCTCCGGCGGCTGGCTGCTGATGTACCAGATCGACGGCAGCTCGACGCCCAACGTGGTCAAATGCACCCAGCCCTCTGCGGTTATCTCGCCCCTGATCCCCAGCGCGAAGTACCAGTTCACCATTCAGGCGGCAGACGGCACCTCCATTTTCGGAAACGTCAAGACCCAGACCATCCGCAATGCCAGCGTGTATGACGACCACGGTCTGTCCGCGGATCACATCACCACCCATCTGGTCAAGACGCCGGACACGGAGGATTGGCATTTTGAGTCCATCGGCACCGCCGCCTATACCAGTGAGTTTGCCGTGGGCGACAAGATTTCTGTAGTCCTGCAGGGCACTACCAATTTCTACGTCCCTGAAGATCCGCTGGACATTCTCTTTGTCATCCGGGACGGCTACGGCAATGTCATCCCCAAGTACATTTCCGAGGCAACCGGCGACTGGAAAGAAATCTGGTACGCGGGTGACTACCACTACGGCGAGCTGGATGTTCCCGCCGCCCCCGACGCCCCCGGCGATTACTCACTCAGCATTTACTTTAACGGTCTGGCCATCACGGTCATCACCTTCACCGTTACCGAGTAAATTTTCCACAAGACAGCCCCGTCTTTATTGGGCAGTCGTAAAGCAGTGAATAGAGCGTATCGGTACCGATACGCTCTATTTCTTGTGCCAGCACATGCAGCCCCTTGGCTCTCCCTCCGGGAGAGCTGTCACCGTAGGCGACTGAGAGGGTATTGCAGCCTTATTTCCCCTCTCCGTCTTCGCTTCGCTCGGCCACCTCTCCCAAAGGGAGAGGCAAGGGGTGCTCGCACGGTACACCAAAGAGTTGCTTTTTCGTGTTTCTGGAAAATCCCCATGTACTTTTGTCCAAAAAGCACATGCCGTTTGCTAAGCACCTTGTGATAATCTCCGATTTTTGGAATTGTTCACACATTTCCCCCACAGGTGTGTTATACTTTCCCGTAGATTTCAAAAGGAAGGAGCTGCAACATGCGTGGAAAAAGTCACCGCTGTCTGGGAAAATACCTGGTGCAGCACTACATGAGCGACACCCCGGAGCGGTATGTGAAGGCCTTTTTGCTGGGATGCATCGAGCCGGATCGGAATCCCGCTACATACCTGAAAGGCTCCATCCGCTGCCAGTGGCTGCGGGGTCACAATTACCGCAACGCCCGGCGCTTTATGCGTGCCATTTCCGCCCGGCTGGAAAAGAAGGAAAAGCTCGGCCTGTTCGACTACTATACCCTGGGCAAGCTGATCCACTACACCACCGACGCGTTCACCTACGCCCACAACGACACCTTCCCCACCGCCCTGAGCGATCATCGGGAATATGAAGCGGCGCTGCAAGACCATTTTCTGGAATACATGAAGCAGGACCCCAAGGTCAACCCGAAAATCGCAGGAAGCGTGATGGAAGCCATTTACAGCTACCACCGGGAGTATGAAGCCCAGGCGGCAAACATCTACACCGATACCCGCTTTGCCCTGAACGCCTGCTGCTGTGTGCTGGCCGTATTGCTGACCAACCCCATCTTTTGACGGAGGCTGCCGATGTACAGATTTTTTGACATGGGTCTGGAAGCCGGCGTGGCGGCGGTAATTCTGGTTCCGTTATTTCTCGTCGTAAACCGGATTTATTTCCATGATTTGGGGCGCACCGTCGGCTACCTTATTTTCGCCATATACCTGGCCGGTGTGGACGCCGTGGTGGGGCTTCCCTGCATAACCTATATCCGCCTGGATTTTAACTACAATTTTGTCCCGTTTCTGCATATGTTTTCGGACTATAGAAGCAGTCTGCTGAATGTGCTGCTGTTCGTTCCGCTGGGCTTCTTTCTTCCCCTTTTCTGGAAGAAATTCAGCTCCTTCTGGTACGCGGCCCTGTTTGGCTTCTGCACTTCCCTGCTCATTGAGCTTTTGCAGATTTTCACCTTCCGGGCGACGGACATCAACGACCTGATGACCAACACCGTCGGTACGGTTTTAGGGTATCTGCTTGCCAGAGTCGTGCTGAAGCTTTTCCCGGGGACGGAGCCGTCGGCGCGGACAAAGGATGTGTTTCTCGTCTGCGGCATGACCTTCGGCGTCATGTTCTTCGTGCAGCCGTTTCTGGCGGCGCTGGTCTGGAATTGGATAATGTGAAACTTCAGCGGCATTTGGAAGCGAATGCCGCTGATTTTTGCGTCATATGTTCCTCCGGTTCTCTTTCTCCCGCTCGGACATAAGATGTTCCATACATCTGAATTTGAGGTGGTACTATGGAACATAACGCAAATCAAATCACCCTGCGGGGAAATCTGTCCGCGCCCCCCACGTTTTCCCACGAAAACCACGGGAAGCAGTTTTATCGTTTTTTTCTGGAGGTGCCGAGGCTTTCCGGAGTGGCGGACACGCTGCCGGTCATCGCGGATAAGTCCCTTCTGAAATCCGCTGGGGCAGACCCCGGGGGAATGCTCACCGTCACCGGCCAGATCCGCTCCCACAACGTCCGCACCGACGGGCGGCGGCATCTGATGATCTTTGTCTTTGCGTCGGCGCTGACCTGCGAGGACGGCGAGGCGCTGAACGACGCGCAACTGGAGGGCTTCCTCTGCCGGGAACCAATTTACCGCCGCACGCCCCTTGGCCGGGAGATCTGCGACGTGATGCTGGCGGTGCCGAGGGCGTTCCAGCGGGCGGATTATCTGCCCTGCATCCTTTGGGGCAGGACGGCGCAGGAGGCTTCCCGGTGCCATACCCGGGATAAGATCGGCATTACGGGCCGATTGCAGAGCCGCGTCTACACGAAACTGACCGAGGAAGGCGCGGAGGAACGAACAGCCTACGAAATTTCCGCCCTCACTGCCCAGATTCCCATGGATTTACTGTAACGGCTTGTCTTTTTTTGTTGCAAAACTACGGTTTTCGTGGTATATTGGGGCAAACCAGATAAAAGGAACGATTCTCGTGAACAAAAAAGAAAAGGCAAAAGCCATCATTGATATTCTCAAACAGCGCTACGACGATGCGGCCTGCGCCCTGCATTACGCGAAGGACTATGAGCTGATGATCGCCGTGCGGCTCTCCGCCCAGTGTACCGACGCCCGTGTGAATCTGGTGACCCCCGCTCTCTTTGCCGCCTACCCCACCCTGGAAGCCATGGCGGCGGCAGATATCGCCGATGTGGAAAACTACGTCCGCTCCTGCGGCTTTTACAAGCACAAGGCGCGGGATATCGTCCTCGCCTGTCAGATGCTGCTGACGGACTACGGCGGAAAAGTCCCCGGCACCATGGAGGAGCTGCTGCGCCTGCCCGGCGTGGGGCGGAAAACCGCCAATCTGCTGCTGGGCGACCTGTATGCCGTCCCGGGCAGCGTCGTCTGCGACACCCATTGCATCCGCATCTGCGGGCGGCTGGGGCTGAGTACAGGCAAGGAGCCGGAAAAAGTGGAGCAGCAGCTGCGCAAGATCCTCCCCCCGGAGGAAAGCTCGGACTTCTGCCACCGGATCGTCCTCTTTGGCCGGGACTGCTGCACCGCCCGGAATCCCATGTGCGGCGAATGCCCGCTGACCATGTACTGTAAAGAGTTCAATCCGCAGGCGTAAAACAGCGCCGTTTGCAGTCAAAAGCTATCAATTCCGGAATATTTTCCATTCCTGTTCTGCCGCTCCCCCTGTCCGCATATGCTGTGGACAAGGGGGGATTTCTTTGCCCAAAAAGCTGCCGATCTTCTATTCCGCTCTGCTGCTCACAGGGGTGAACCTGCTGCTGCGGCTGGTGGGAACTTCTTTTCAGGTGTATATCTCCGGGCGTATCGGCGCTGCCGGAGTGGGACTTTTGCAGCTGACCATGTCCGTGGGAAGCCTCGCCATGGTGACCGGAATTGCCGGTGTGCGGACCGCCACCATGTACCTGACCGCCGAGGAACTGGGGAAAAAACGCCCCGGAAACGTGACATGGGTCTTATCCGGCTGCTTCGTGTACAGCATTCTGTGCAGCACGGCCGTGGCCGCCGCCCTCTATTTTCTCGCGCCTGCGCTGGCGGAAAACTGGATTGGGGACGTGCGCACGGTGAATTCCCTGCGGCTGTTTGCCGCGTTCCTTCCCGTCTCCTGCCTGTGCGGCGTCATGACGGGGTATTTCACCGCGGCCAACCGCATCGGGACGCTGGCAGCGGTGGAGGCGGCAGAGCAGCTGTGCTCCATGGTCGTGACCATGGCCGTGCTGACCCTCTGGGCGGGAGACGACCCCGGACGTGCCTGTCAGAGCGTGGTCATGGGCGGATGCTTCGGTGCCTGTCTGACGCTGTGCTGCCTGATGCTGCTGCGCCTTGCCGAACGGGTAAAGCCGGGGCCGAAAATCCCCATAAGGAGCCGTCTTTTACAGGCAGCCGTCCCCCTTGCCATGGCGGACGTACTGAAATCCGGCATCAGCACCACGGAAAACCTGATGGTCCCCAAGCGTCTGGCGCTGAACTCCCTCATTGACAGCCCCCTTGCGGCCTTCGGCATCGTCAGCGGCATGGTGTTCCCCGTTCTGATGTTCCCCGCCTGTATCCTGTTCGGGCTGGCCGAGCTGCTCATCCCGGAGCTCGCCCGGTGCGCCGCCGCGGGAAGCAAACAGCGCATCTCCTATCTGGTGCGGCGGAGTCTGCGCACCGCCATGCTGTACGGCATCGTGTTCAGCGGTCTGGAATTTCTGCTGGCCGAAGGGCTGTGCAATTCCCTGTACCACAACGCCGAAGCGGGGCGCTGGCTGCGGCTGTACGCTCTGCTGATTCCCATGCTCTACTGCGACGCCATCACCGACGCCATGACCAAGGGTCTGGGTCAGCAGAAAGTATGCGTCCGCTACAACATCATCACCAATTCCATGGATGTGTTTTTTCTGTATTTTTTGCTGCCGAAATACGGAATGGAAGGTTACTTTTTCAGCTTTTTCATCACCCATCTGGTGAATTTCATTCTCAGTCTGCGAAGGCTTCTCATCATCACCGGGGAGACGATCCCCTTCTCCGTCCCGGCGCTGTCTGTCGCGGCCGCTCTTGCCGCCGGATGGGGTGCCTCCCGTTTTGCTTCCCCGGTGCTTCGGGCGGGGACATATCCTGTCTTACTGGGGTGTCTGATGTGCCTGTTCGGGGTTCTGGGGCGGCAAGACATCGCATGGCTCAAGGGGCTTCTCCGGGGAAAAGCCATTGCAAATACACGCACATTCTCCAAAAGCGCATAAAAAATGACCCGCCATGGCGGGTCATTTTGCATTTTTACAGGTTTTTCAGAACTTCCAGCAGGAAATTCCACGTGCGTTCCGTGGACGCGATGTCCAGCTTTTCCCGGCTGGTGTGGATGTCGTGCATCTGCGGTCCAATAGATACGCAGTCCAGTCCCGGCAGCTTTTCTCCCAGCAATCCGCATTCCAGCCCCGCATGGATAGCCAGCACCTGCGGCTCCTTGCCGAACATCTCCCGGTAAATACGCACCATGGTGTCCCGGAGGACGGAATCCTTCCTGAATTCCCATGCGGGATACTCCCCGGACTGGGAATAATTTCCCTCGAAGAACTCAGCAAGTCCTTTCAGCTTCTCCAGAAGATCTTCCTTCTCGCTGTTGACGGAGCTTCTGACGGAAAAAGTGACGTTGAACCGCTCTCCCAGTTTGGTGATTCCCATGTTCAGGCTGGTCTGCACAAGGCCCTCAATATCCTTACTTCTGGCCTGCACCCCGTTGGGCGCGGCGCAGAGCAGGCCGATGACCTTGGCCGTCGCCTGAGTAGACAGGCCGTTTCCGCCCAGCGCATCCACGTCAAACGCCTGAATGACGGCATCCGGCTCGTCGTATTTTTCCCGAATCTCCGCCTGCAATTCCTCCGCCACGGCGTTGATCCGCTCCAGCTGAATGCCCATAGCCACCAGCGTCGCCTGACAGGAACGGGGAATGGCGTTGTCCTTGGTGCCGCCGGACAGGGAGGTCAAGCACAGCGGCATGAGCTTCTGAATGCGATCCATGAATTCGCCCATGACCTTGTTGGCGTTGGCGCGGTTCTTGTGGATCTCCGCGCCGGAATGGCCGCCCTGCAGGCCGTCCACGCTGAGCCGGACGCAGGGGCCGTAAACCGCCTTCCGCTCTGCGGGCAGGCTGATGGTCGCGGTCGCGCCGCCGGCACAGGACACGGTGAAAATCCCCTCATCCTCGGAATCCAGATTGATCATCGTCCGGCCTTTCAGTTCGGACAGGTCGATGACATCCGCGCCCAGCATCCCGATCTCCTCGTCCACGGTGATGATGACCTCCAGCGGCGGATGGGGAATGGTGTCGTCCGCCAGCAGCGCCAGAGCGTAGGCAACGGCAATGCCGTCGTCGCCGCCGAGGGTGGTGCCTTTGGCGAACACAAACTTATCGTCATGAGTGACATCCAGCCCCTCCTTCTCCATGTCCAGAGGGCAGTCCATGTCCTTTTCGCACACCATATCCATGTGACCCTGCAGGATCACGGGGGCATGATCCTCCATGCCGCAGGTGCCGTTTCCAAAGAGGATCACGTTGTTTGCCGCGTCCTGAATGTACCGCAAGCCATGCTCTTTGGCAAAATCCACCAGATAATCGGATATTTTCTTCGTATTCCGGGAACCGTGGGGAATGGCGCAGATTTCCTCAAAATAATGAAAAACCGCGGCAGGCTCCAGACCCGCCAATCGTTTCGTTTCCATACAGACACTCCTTTTCATTGGAATAACTTCTCACCCTTATTCTACCACAGGCACCATCAAAAGTCTATCGCAATCTCTCACCAGAAAACAGCAAAGACTACGGAAAAATCCGTAGCCTTGCACATTTTACCCATCCAAAAGGAACTTCTTAAGCTTTTGCAAATCGTTATTGAGAAGCAAGTCCTCGTTAATGTCCATTGTTTCCAGCAGCTTCCGCGCCAGATCGAAGTTGCCCACCGCGCTGGGGTCGTGGGCATCCGTATCCACCACGACGAAAACGCCCCGCTCCATGCACAGAGGGATCATTTTCCGGTAGTTTTCCACGCAGTTTAGCCGGGATTTGGGCTTTCTCAGGGAGCTGTTGTTCAGCTCCAGCGCAACACCGAATTCCTTTGCGCCCTCCACCAGTGCCGGATAGTCCATGGGGTACTGGTCGGTATCCGGGTGGGAAATGATCTTCACCTTTGGGTTTTCCATGCAGCGAATCACGTTGTCCGTATTTTTTACAGCCCCCGCATCCTCGTAGCACAGCCCATGGATTCCGGCAATTGCGTAGTCCAGATAGTTCAGGTGCCGCTGATCCAGCGACAGCTCACCGCCGTTCAGAACATTGACCTCGCTGCCGTAGAGCATCTCCACGCCGTACAGCTCCCTCGGGGCATCGCAGAGGTTCCGGAAGTAAATCGGGTCAACCGTCCCGGGAATGCCGGGTGCGTGTTCCGTAACGCCGATCAGGCTGAGTCCCCGCCGGGACGCCTCCGCCGCCAGCTCCCGGATGGTGCCGAAGGCGTGGCCGCTGAGAATCGAATGCATATGTACGTCCGCAACAAATGGTTTCATAATCGTCCTTCCCCTCCAATACTATACAGAAAGGCCACGGAATCATCCGTGGCCTTTCATCATTTCGCATTACATGAAGCTCAGCACCAGGGTCAGCAGAACCCAGACAATGGCGATCCACTTGGTGGACACGGCCAGAGTATGGTCCAGACCGCCCTTCTTATTCTTACTCAGATAAGATTCGGAAGCGCCGGAAATCGCAGCGGACAGACCAGCCTCCTTGCCGGACTGCATCAACACGACCACGATCAGCGCAACGCTGCACAGAGCCTCCAAAACAATCAGAATCGTCTCCAGAACACCCATTACAAAAACCTCCCTCCGCCAGATTCGCGGACTCAAATAGTAAACGGTTCGTCAAAAAAACGCGAACCTTCCGATAGCCCGAATAGTATAGCATATGTTTTTCCAAATTTCAAGGGCAAATCCCGAAAAACTCGGAAAATTCATGGACTTTTTATTTCTGCACCCAGCTGCCGGTGGCGAGGCAGTTCAGGTAGCTTTCAATGAAGGGATCCAGCGCGCCGTCCATGACCGCGTTTACATTGGAGGTCTCGCAGCCGGTGCGGGTGTCCTTGACCAGCGTGTAGGGCATGAACACGTAGTTTCTGATCTGGCTGCCCCACTCGATCTTCTGCTGAACACCCTTGATGTCGGAAATTTTGTCCAGATGCTCCCGCTCCTTGATCTCCACCAGCTTGCTGCGCAGCATCCGAAGGCAGGTCTCCTTGTTCTGGAACTGGCTGCGCTCTGTCTGGCAGGAAACCACAATGCCGGTGGCCTTGTGGATCAGACGGACGGCGGAGGAAGTCTTATTGATGTGCTGGCCGCCCGCGCCGGAGGAACGGTAGACCTGCATCTCATAATCCTCAGGGCGAATTTCCACGTCCTGACTGTCGTTTTCGATATCCGGGATGACTTCGACGGCGGCAAAGGAGGTCTGACGGCGGGCATTGGCATCAAAGGGTGAAACGCGAACCAGACGGTGAACGCCATTCTCCCCCTTCAGGAAGCCGTAGGCGTTCTCGCCCTCGATCATAATGGAAGCGGATTTCAGACCGGCCTCGTCGCCCTCCTGATAGTCCATGATCTTGTAGGTGAAGCCGTGACGCTCCGCCCAGCGGGTGTACATGCGGTAGAGCATCTGACACCAGTCCTGGGCTTCGGTACCGCCAGCGCCTGCCTGAAAGCTCATCATGGCGTTGTTCTTGTCGTAGTGGCCGGTGAGCAGAGTTTCCAGACGGCAGGTCTCCATATCCTCTGTCAGCGCGGCAAAGCCGGTTTTCAGCTCCTCCAGCATGGAATCGTCGTCTTCTTCCTCCGCCATCTCGCAGATGGTCATCAAATCGTCCCAGTTCGACAGCATTTTTTCATAATGCTCGATCTTGCTCTCGGTCTGGCGGGTCTTGACAACGATCTTCTGGCTCTTCTCCGGGTCGTCCCAGAAACCGGGTGCTTCCTGCATAGCGTGCAGACGCTCCAGCTCATTGCGCATCCCCTCCAGATTCAGGGAATCCGCCAGTCCGTCCAGCGCGGGGCGGCAGTCGTTCAGCTTCTGCTTATATGCGTCAAATTCAATATTCATCACAAATCTCTCATTTCGTTGGGATATAGGGTACATTTATGCATCCACGTTACTTCTCTGGTAATTCTATCATTGAATCCGCAAAAAATCAAGACGAGGTTGAAACTATAAATTGACCCCTTCTCCCCTGTTTTACGATATCCTTCCGGCCATTTTATTATTCACAGGCCGCAGCCATATCAAACGGAGAAACATTTTTCCGCCGCACATAAAATCGTGTCGGAGCTGTTCACTCCGACACGATTTTATTACCGGAATACCAGCCAGATCAGTCCCGCGAAAATCAGCAGGGCAATGACGGCGGGAAGGAACAGGTTCAGAAACGCTGCCAGCAGCATAGCCGGCACATCGCCCTTCTCCTTGGGTTCCTTTTGCAGCTCCGCTTCCCTTTCCGGGTCAAGGTTTTTCTTTTTCAGCATTATCTCTGGTTGGTGATGGTCTTGATGTCGAACAGATAATTGCCGTTCTCATCGATCTTCTGCTGGTCGGCGAAGTGACACGCCACAAAGTGGCCGGGTTTCACTTCCTTCAGCTCCGGCGGCACACGCTTGCACTTGTCGCAGGCCATGTAGCACCGGGTGAGGAACTTACAGCCGGACGGGGGCTTGATGGGGCTGGGGATGTTGCCCTCCAGAATGATCCGCTCCTTGGTCAGGCTGTCGGGGTCCGTCGTGGGGATGGAGGACAGCAGCGCCACGGTGTAGGGATGCCGGGGGTCGGCGAACAGCTCGTCGGTCGCGGCGATCTCCACCATGTTGCCCAGATACATAACGCCGATCCGGTCGGAAATGTAGCGAACGACGGACAGATTGTGGGAAATGAACAGGTAGGTCAGGCCGTCTTTCTCTTTCAGCTCCTGCAGCAGGTTGATGATCTGGGACTGAATGGACACGTCCAGAGCGGACACGCACTCATCGCACACCACAAACTTGGGCTTCACAGCAAGAGAACGGGCGATGCAGATACGCTGCCGCTGACCGCCGGAGAACTGGTGGGGATAGCGGTTGTACATATAGTTCTGCAGGCCGCACTTGTTCATCGTCTCGAACACGTAGGGCTTCATTCTCTTGGAGCCGCGCTTGAAGAACTTGTGGGTGATCAGACCTTCCTCGATGATCTGACCCACGGTCATCCGGGGGTTCAGGGAGGAATAGGGGTCCTGGAAGATGATCTGCAGATCCTTCCGCAGGAGACGCATTTCCTTGTATTTCAGGCGCTTCAGGTCTACGCCGTCATCCAGCATGGCCTCGTACTTCTGGAACTCCGGGTCGTCGGCATACTTGGCGCGCTCGGCGGCAAGCACCTTCTCCGCTTCCTCGGTGGCGGCCACGGCAGCCTTGTGGAGATTTTCCAGCTCGTTGATCTTTGCCTGATGGTTCTTGATCTTCTTCTCGCAGGAAGCGGCCTTCTTGGGCTCGTCCTCGGCGACGCCCTCCAGCATTTCGATCTCCATATGATGCTCGTCGATCTGGCTCTGCAGAGCGGCAGCGCGGAAAGCATGGCGATACCGGTTCAGCAGCAGTCCCGCACCCTTGGCAGTATCCTTCACCATGAAGCCGCCCAGAATCTTGGCAGCGTAATCAAGTGCGGTCTTGGCGTCGCAGGCAGCCAGATTCTTATCCTGAATGTCAAAGAAAGTCGCCTTGTCGCCCAGCGCGTCGCACTTCTTGGCCATTTCCTCAGCATGGGCAACGGCCTTGTGGTAATTCGTCACGTACTTTTCGGCATTTTTCAGGGTGTCCAGCACATACTCCGGCGCGACGGTATCCAACGTCCGTCCGTAGTACATCGTGCTGCCGGCAGTCTGTTCGTACAGCTGCAGAAGCACACGGCCCAGAGTAGACTTGCCGCAGCCGGACTCGCCGACAAGACCCAGCGTCTCGCCCTTGTAGATGTCAAGGGTGATGTCCTCATTTGCCCGGACATACATCTGCTTGGCGAAGAAAGAAGACTTGGCGACAGGGAAATACTTTTTCAGATTAGTAATGGACAACAATTTTTCCATGTTCAGCACTTCTCCTTTCTTCTTTGTCGGGGTAGAAGCAACGGACGTACTGTCCCTCTGCCACCTGCTTCAGCTCAGGCTCCGCGTCGATGCACTTCTGGGTGCAGTATTTGCACCGGGGCGCGAACTTGCAGCCCTTGGGCAGGTCCAGCGGATGGGGCACGGCGCCGGGGATGGGGTCCAGCTTCTTCCGGTCATCGTTCAGCCGGGGGATGGAATACATCAGTCCCTCCGTGTAGGGGTGGGACTTCTCGCAGTTGGTGAAGATCACCCGCGCGGGCGCCTGCTCCACCACCTGACCACAGTACATGACCACCACGTCGTCCGCCATTTCATTGATAACGCCCAAATCGTGGGTGATGAACATGATGGCGGTGCCGTTTTCCTTCTGCAGATCGTTGATCAGCCGCAGAATCTGCGCCTGAATGGTCACGTCCAGAGCGGTGGTCGGCTCGTCGGCAATCAGAATGTCGGGCTTACAGGCAAGGGCCATGGCGATCATGACACGCTGCCGCATACCGCCGGACAGCTGGTGGGGATACTGCTTGGCAACTGCCTCAGGGTTAGGGATCTGCACCGCTTTCAGCATCTCGATGCACTTGGCGGCGGCTTCCTTCTTGCTCATGCCCTGATGGATGATGAACGGCTCGGACAGCTGCTTCTTCACGCTGAACACCGGGTTCAGGCTGGTCATGGGTTCCTGAAAAATAACGGAAATTCGGTTGCCCCGGATGTGGTACATCTGCTCGGTGGTGACCTTGGAGAGATCCTGTCCGTCAAAGGTGACGGTGCCGCCGGCGATATAGCCGTTGGCATCCAGCAGCCGCAGCACGCTCATAGCGGAGACGGACTTGCCGGAACCGGACTCACCCACGATACCCAGAGTCTTACCGGGGTAAATGGAATAGGAAACATCGTTTACAGCCTTGACAATGCCGTTTCGGGTTTTGAAAAAGGTCTTGAGGTTCTTGACCTCCAGCAGAGGCTTATTCATGTCTGCCATTATTTATCCACCTCCGATTTGGGATCGAGCACTTCCCGCAGGGTATCGCCGATGATGTTGATGCAGATGACGACGATGGAAAGGAACAGTGCGGGGAATACCCAGCGCCACCAGTAGGACTGAATGACCAGTGCGTTCCGGGAGCCGTCAAGCATGTTGCCCCAAGTCGGGCGGGGCAGCTGGACGCCAAAGCCCAGATAGGACAGGCTGGATTCGGTCAGCATACAGCCGGCAAAGTCCAGCGTCACGGAGACCAGAATGACGGAGATCACGTTGGGCAGAATGTGCTTGAAGGCGATCCTGCCCTCCTTGACGCCCATGGAGCGGGCGGCGGTAACGAATTCCTTTTCCCGCTCGGCCAGAATCTGACCACGGATCAGCTTGGCAAGTCCCGTCCAGCTGAGCAGGCCCAGAATCAGCATGATGATGAAGATTCGGGTATTTTCATGCAGGTCGGAGGATTGCAGGATAGCGGACAGAACCAGCGCGAAGGGCAGGAACGGAATTGCGCCAACGATCTCGGTGACACGCATCAGCAGGATGTCCACCCAGCCGCCGAAGTAGCCGGAGATACAGCCCACGATGATACCGATGATGGTGGAGACGATAACGGCGACCGCACCGATGGTCATGGTCATCTTGCCGCCGTTCATGAGCCGGTTGAACACGTCACGACCCATATCGTCGGTGCCGAAGACATAACCCTTCAGACCCCACGCCTCGACGAACTTGCCGTCTTTGAAGGCGTAATTCTGGAAGCCGCTGGAGAACACGGTGTCCACCGCGCCCGCTTCCTGCAGATCCGCGGGAACCTCACACTGCTTCCGGAAGTTCTGACCCCATGCGTACACTCTGCCCTGCTCGGTGACAAGGGTAAAGTGCCGGGTGCCGCCGGACACGTGCTTGATGGTGTCGCCCTCGGGAATCACGGGGGTAGCTTCCTTCATACCGGCGACGATCAGCTCGCCGTCGTCGGTGACAAGGGCAATGGCGCCGCCGGTGGCCGCAATGTCCACGATCTTCCGGTCGCCGATATACTCAAAGATGTCAACGACCTTATTCTGGCCGTTCTCATCCTGAATGGTGATGGTGTTGAACTTGGAACTCTTGCCGGGGACGAAGTTGCCGTCCTCGTCGATGCCGTACAGGCCGTCGTTGGTGAAGGCCAGCTTCACCAGCTTGCTCTCCTTCTTGCCGTGCTTGATGACGGAGGAAAGGTTCGTGGCGTTCAGGCCGTCGTTGCCCCATGCGTAGATGGTGCCGTCCTCCATGAGGATAGCTGTGACCTGATTGCCCGCGACCAGCTGGCGAACCTGAGAAGCGTCGATGGTGTTGTCTCCCATCAGCTCCTCGGGCTGCTTCCGGGCGGAGGCGATCATGGAGCCTTCCCAGCCGTACTGGCCATTGTCGTAAGCGCCCCACGCGTAGACATGGCCGTCCTCGGAAATGGCGACGGCGTGGTCAGTACCTGCTGCCGCGTGGACGATCTTGGCATTCTTCACTTCGTCCGGGATGTTCAGGGGGTTCAGCTTGGGGTCCTTGGTGTGGGTGTAGTAGCCCCAGGTGTACATATTGCCGTCGGTGCTGACACCGATGGTGAAGGTTCCGCGGGAGGAAATGTCCACCGCGCCGTCCTTCATATCGTCGGGCAGCTTCATCAGGCTCATGGTGGGTCTGACGTTCACGTGGAGCATCTCACTGCCGGTCTCCGTCAGGTCAACAGGCGCAAAGATGGGTCCGATAAACACGAACAGGAACATGCCGACGAGGATCGTCAGCGCAATGACCGCCAGCGGATTCCGGAAGAAGCGCTTGACCGCCAGCTTTCCGGGACTGTCATAGCGCTCGTCCGCAAGGGTGTACTCCTTGGAAGCGCCAAAAAACATCCGCTTCAGCCAGCGCCATGGGGCAAAGCCCTTGGAGGAAGTATTCTGTTTGCTCATTGTTCCTTCCTCCTTTACTTGTTGACCCGGACACGGGGGTCAGCGATGCCATAGGCAATATCAATTACCAGATTGCCCAACAGGGAAATGATAACATAGAACATCTGCAGCAGCAGCACGACCTCAAAGTCCTTGTCGTTCAGGGAGGCAATGTAGAGCTTGCCCACGCCGTTCAGGCCGAAGATATTTTCCACGACCACGGAGCCGGAGAAAATGCCGATGAACCAGCCGATGACCAGCGTAATAATGGGGATCAGAGCGTTCCGGAAAGCGTGGGAATAAATGACGGTCTTTTCCTTCAGGCCCTTGGCTCTCGCGGTACGGATGCAGTCGAGGCTCAGCGCCTCACTCATGGACGCGCGGACATAACGGGTCATGCCGCCCAGAGACGTGAAGGTCATGACGATCAGCGGCAGAGCCATGTAATACAGCTCGTCCAGGAATTTCTTCATGCCTGTGTAATCGGAACCGGGCGTTTTCATGCCCGACACCGGGAACCAGCCGAGAATAATGGCGAACAGCCAGATAAACACGATGGACGTAATGAATACAGGTATCGAGTAACCGACAATCGTACCCACCTGCACCGCCGTGTCCCGCTTGCTGCCCCGATGGACAGCGCAGAAGATACCAAGGGGAATGGTTATGCCAAGGCCAAGAATGGTGGCAAATATATTGATGAAGATGGTGTTCTTCATCGGCGCTTTCAGAACGTCATACGCAGGACGGGAATACTTATAGCTCCAGCCGAAGTCTCCCTGCAGGATGCCCTGATACTTGCCGTTGATGGGAGCAACGCCCACCCAGCCAAGATAACGAATGAACACATTCTGATCCGTACCCAATTCATGGCGCTTCTCTGCCAGCTTCTTCTCGTAGAGCTCGCCTGCGTTGGGGTTGTTCTTCAGACTGGCCTTGTAGGAATCCACTTCTACCACCGCGCGGTCGTAGGGGATCATGGTGTACACAAGGAACATCAGAAGTGAGAGAATCAGTGCAACAACGACCATGTAGCCAAGTCGTTTAGCGATGTATTTTCCCATGGTATACTCCCTTTCTTAAGGCAACAATCCAGACAGGGCAACGGAATCCCCCCGTGCCGGACTGCCGCCTGACGTATTCATATATTCTACCCTAAAAATGCAAACAAAGCAAGTGTAGAAAACGGTCTCTGGGTCGAAAAATGAAATTTTTTACCTAAGAGGCCGCAAAAATTCAGGAAGCAGACCGTGATCGTCCTCAAAAGGACAAATCGCCGCCCAGTTCCGCCGGTCGCGAGTCCCCCGAAATGCACATTTGATACTATTTCCTGATTAAAATCTTAATTTTAATCAGGAAGGCAATCGCCTGACGGCGCTGCCTGTTTTGTGATTTATAAGGAAAGAAATCACAAAACA
>ENA-UOJO01000225-UOJO01000225.1-human-gut-metagenome-genome-assembly--contig:-P57-NODE-225-length-94253-cov-9.067146_pt1 | contig 94253 bp, 96 predicted proteins | sample MGYA00242351_ERZ723898 | MGnify/ENA metagenome assembly ERZ723898 | reverse complement strand
CCTTCTTCTTTCAAAGCACTGGCAATGGAAGAGTAGAAGTTAGTTTTGGGAGAAGCACCGGTCTCTTTAGAAGAGGTACTCTCTTTGCCTTTAGTATCTACCTTCTCACTACCTACGCTCTCTGATTCATCAAACAGACTTTCAGGGTCTATTTCAGGAATCTCAGTAGTTGTTTTATTATCTTTATCTTCTTCCTGTTTTTCAGGTGGAATAACCTGTGTTTCTTCACCCCCACCATCAGTAAATAGATTATCAACCTCATCTGATGACAGGATATTACTCATGTCTAATCCTTCCATAATACTCTTCTCCATTAATTAAACTATGCAAAGTTCTGAAAAATATTTCATATACACAATAGTATAAGTCTAACAGTAGTCTTACTATAAGTAAAACACTTAACAAAGTATCAAAATAAAAGGGTGCCAGTTAATGATAACCACACCCTTTAATCTACTTTTATTCCACTGTTAACTCAATGTCTTCTCCATCTATATTAGCTTGTAACAGCAACTTCATCAGCTTATTGAATGATGCTGTACTATTAATGACCTGACCTTTGACTTTGTTTTCTCCAACAAGGATACATCCAAGGGTATCCTGTGGTTTATTTCCTACATGTATGAGTACACCTTCAAAGCCTTTAACATTCTCCAGTCTAGGAAGAATACCCTTATAAGGTATAGCCCATGATCTGTCTTTGAATTTAGGACTTACTGTGTTCATATTTAACTTATAAACACCTGTAGGTATTGCTGTCTCTCCATATACCTTCTTAGCCTTAATCTCTTCAAGTGACATTTGACTAGTCAATCCTCTGTCTTTGTCTTCTAATGTATTGCAGACAAATTCTCTATTAACAAATAAGTTGCCTATAGTATAAGCATCTTTTTTAGCTGTTCTTTTTAAAATTATCTTCATAGTATTCCCATTTATAACCACCACAAGTTTTGTGCCTATGACTCTTTCCAAGTGCGGCACTGATATCAGAATGACCTAACCCTAAAGATCTAGCAGCTTCTGTCACTCCTTCCCAAACTTTCACTACTTCATTTAATTTAGTCAGTCGGACTGTTTTCCTTCTACTATAAGGTCTGGGGCTTTTATGAGCCTTGCTTATATTTAATTTACCTTTATCAGACATTGGTTTCTTAAGTCCAGTATGAGCCTTTCTTAATTTCTCTCCAGTTTCTTTGGAAATTACCTGCCCTGTTCCAGACTTCCCTCCATCAGATAAATTGTAACCAAAGGAAGGCTCTTCAGCTCTATTAATACTAACAGAGGCATCTGTTGGAGTCGGTGTTATAGCAAAGGTTACTTTATCTGTAATCAATGATACCATATTACCGTTAATTCTTTGCTGTACATCAGCAATTCCATCTACAGCACTGCTGTCTCTGATCACTGGAATCTAACCTTCTGCAATTAAGTTAGGGTCTCCTTCAAATACATTATAACTTATCAGTCTTTTCATTATTATCTAATTTAGTCTTTACTTCTTCTCTAACTCCTTCTATCAGCTCTTCAACTGCCTTATCATCCATATACACTCTTTTACTACATCCCTTGGCTAGACAAGCATCGTTTACTATCTTGCTGACAACTTTTCTTAGCCTCATAAGCTCTAACCTGTTTTCCTCACTTATTTGAATGTATTCATCTAGCTGGTGTGTATAGTCTGTAACTAACTTCTTGTAGAACTCCAGTTGTTTAACCAGGTTATCTAATTGGGTGCTGTCAACTTCTGCATTGGTTCTATTAATCTCCGCATTGTTTTTCTTTCTTGATAACCCCCATGTAACTATACTATTGACTAGGTTAGAGCCAAGTAATAAGCTGATAATTTGTATAGTATCCATCTCCATATTATTTTATTACTTCTATAAATTTCTGTTTATCAGTTTCTACATAAGGATTATTCTCCTTAACAGTGATGTCAAGTACAGTATGTCGTTTCTGGAACCATCTGAATAAGAAAAACTTCTTAGGTGGATTCACAGTTTCTTTCTTAGATTCTACAAATAAAAAACTCTCCAACTTAAACTTAGGAGTAAACTTAATGTAGTTAGGGTACTTCATAATTAAATGAGTATTAGCCCACTCATCTCCAATAATAGTATCTAACTTGAAGGATTCTGCAAATACAGTGTCTTTTAATATGACACTATCAGGCTTCTCAACGTGAGAGAGTTGGTATTGCATTTGTTTAATCTTGCCATCTTTAATATTTAACTCCTTCCTTACTTCATTCATCCTGATAAGTACAGAGTCTTTAAAGTAGTTAAGTTGATCTATAGTTAATTTGAATACCTTATTACTATTATTGAGACCGCTTAATTGTGAATCATAAGCCTTTATATTCTCAATAGAGGTCTCATATTTAGCAGCCAATGTTCTATTCTGATGTACCATATAGACGAGTGAACATACTAACAGTACTATCAATCCAATAATAAACTTCTTCATATACTCCTCTATTTAATTTGTGCGAATATACTAAAAAGAAATGACCTGGGAAATAGTCTAAGTCATTTGCTTATATAGAATAGATTGTTAAGCTAATAAATCTAATTATGAACATTACAAATACTTATAGGAACACTGACTTTTGAATTAGTCCTATCTGCACCTATGTAATTCATTACAGTGCCTGAGCTATAATCTATATAAGCTCCTTTAGCTGAACTTGGTTGTATTCTAGTACTGAATACAGGACATTCATCAACCTCAACATACATTGCAAAGAACCTTCCATAGTCAGACAGCTCCATTTGGATATTCTCAGAGTCAGTACCAACTGCTATGATATCAGTAGTGCTAGTGAAAGTTTTACCAACTGAACTTGTTTTATTCATAGTGAAACCAGTCACTGGTTGAGTAGTTGTATATCTCTGATAATATGTACCGCTTGCTGTTAATGTAGAAGTATCTATGTCTATTAGAAGAACCTTATAAGCATTCTCAATAGCAGCAGAAGATGCTATTGTGTAATCAAATGTAGTAGTACTGTCTTGAGTAGCGTATATAACCTTCACAAGAATATTATTATTACCATTTCCCTCTCTTTGAAGGAAAACATCCAGCTTAATCTTATGAGTGTAATCATAAGCAGAAAACAATTGAGTTTGGGTTAATTCAGTTCCTGGATTATTTGCCAAGGCTACTTTAAATTTAATTAAAGTACCAGACAAATCAACTCCTGTCTTATAAAAAGCCCTATTCCTAAGATAAGATGAATAGAAAGCTACCTTATTTCCTTCAACAGGAAATAACAACTTGAAGGTACTATCATACCAAGATTTAGCACCTTTATTATAATCCCTATCTATTGTTTTTACAACAGTTCCCATATCAGTAATACATTAAATTCATTATTTTACTAACAGGTATATCAGTCTCAACAACATTATAGTTATAATTAACAGCAGAAGTTCTGATATAAAATATAACTATAAGCCTGTCATTGACTGTTTGAAGAGTGCAGTAACCACAATCTCTGTTTAATACATCACCATAATATTTGGCATTATCAATATAGATTCTACCTGAGTCATTCATTAAAGCAAACCTACAAGGAGTATAGTAGTTTCTCCAATCTCTGCCCATAATTACAGCAGTATTATCATTCAATAATATTGCATCTAAACCATCATAAGCAACATTATCAATAGATGTGAATAATTCAAATTTAGAAGTAGAAGTATTATATTTAAAGATAGGAGTGTTTTCTCTTCTTGCATCTTCTCTAAATGCTATATACAAGTTATTGTCATCAAATTTAATGAAAGCATGTTCTGTGTATATTAAACCTTCATATGGAAATACATCAAATTGGGTTATATGTGAGTTATTTGTAAAATCTCCATCAAAACTGAATATATAATTCTGTTTACTTGAAGTGTAACAACTTAGAAGGTAATTACTGCCCCTACTGACTATATTACCACCTATAATCATTGAATCAGTGACAGCACTATCAAGATAGTCGTAGACTAATACATTGTTATTTAATATAGGTACTTTGATTTGATTCACTATAGTCATATTTCCTGAACTATCAACAGATACTTCAAATAACATGGTAAATGATCCCTTAATTGCAGTACTATCAGAAGTAGTGACAAACACTCCCAGCAAAATATTTGAATTAAAAGGAATGGCATAAGCTGTTCTATAGGACCTGAATATTCCAGAGGAATCTGATGCCGGTAAAACTAATTCCTTTTCATCAGACCAAGTATCTCCTGAATCAGATGTGAATTTATAATGAAGATTTTCATGTACCCCAAGAGTACTGGTATGAGTAGCTGCCTGATAATAGAAACAATATAAAACATTATTATTAATAACTGAAGTTGGGAATCCTGCAAATTGTCCAGTAGCCAATCTAACAGACCTAATGTTTCTAAATTGTGGAAGAATACTATAGTTACTATCAACTATCTGATAATCAGATATAACCTCTTTTGATAGATTGTTTACATCTAATACATCATATGTATTGTTCAAACAAAAACCTTCTGAGGATATGGCATTAACACCATCAAAGTACTTAAAAGTTCCTTGTAATTCTACATTGCTGACTTTATAGCCTGCAGGACTGATAATTGTATTATTTCCAATTATAGTACCATTAATAATGCTTCCCCCCCCTGAAAGTCAAGGGTACAATTGGCTGGGATGGTGAGAGTTTCACCACCCAAGTCAATATCATTATTAATTCTGTATATTACATTACTCTTATTAAATTTATCTTGTATCATACTTCTATATTTTATATAAGTTTTAACAAGGATACTCTATATGTTTTAATCGAAATGCTTGTATTTGTTACTATGATATTTCCAGTAGCATCTATTGAAATCTGACAATTTGCATTAGCTACTAAATTATCAACACTTGCCGTTCCATAGTCAGTAGGAATTGTAACAATAGCAAGACCTCTTGCAGTAGAATTTCCTTTAGTAACAGCAGTAATTAAATATACTGAATTTAATGGTGCTGTTGGTAAAATAGTATATGTAGCATCGGTTGCTAAAGAAGAAGTAACAAGTTCTTTAGTATTGATTTTATCTACAGTAGTAGAATATTTAAGAGTATTACCATAGGGACTAATAACCGAACAATTCCCTAAACCAACACTGGTTCCAGTTAAATAACAGTTGATTAAAGCAACAGATGCATCTCTTGCTACATTTAATATATTACCTGTTGGATGATATAATGAACCAACATTTAAATCTATTAAACTGACTCGACAATTTGCTTCAAATATAAATAGATCACAGTCTACATCTGCCATTGTGCCAACACTAAATGCTGTTATAGTAACATAAGCTCTTGCACCACATTTAACCATATAACCACCTACTTGTGTATTTTCACATCCACAAGAAGATAAAGTAACACCTCTGCAAGCACCTGTAAAATAAAAACCATACTTACAGCCATCTGTTCCACAACCATTGAAACTACCATAATTTAATTTAGTTACATAGAAACCATATTCTGTACAGCTAAATGCAACACAAGAATTAAATGTTCCACTTGTTCCTTCTTGAATCTTAAATCCAATAGTCCCTCCTTCAATTCTACATAAGTTAAATATATAAGTCCATGAACTTTGTATATCAAAACCTATCCCAAGCCCAGCAGTTATAATTCTATTACCTGAAAAATAGTAAGACCTATTAGTAAAACTAATACCTGTATTAGTAGTGTCACCTGTTATTTTCAAATCATTTATTTCTACTCCTGTAGATTCTACAGTAATACCTACTATATTTTTTGTCAAAGATAATATTGTTGCACTACCATTATTCCATACCCTTGAAGTAACACCTTCAAGTTTACAATTAGTCTGTATAACTAAAGAACTACTTATTTGATATATTCTATTTTGCAATCTAACAGATTTAATGTTAGTAGATATGCAACAATCTAAAGCCTTTTGAATACATAATGTATCTTGTGAAGCTGATGTGCCAATCGCACCAAAGTATTCAGGATATAATGAATCATTAGACCAAGTTCCACTGAGAGTAGTATTGGTACTAAACATTTTAGTGAATCCAGAAGAGTTAATTTTTGTATTAGTACCTACTAGCTCTCCATTAATTATACTACCACCAGCAAAGTCTAAAGTACATCCTGTTGGAATAGTAAGTACCGCATTACCTAAATCAATGTCATTTACTATCTTATAAATCATATTAGATTTATTAAACTTAGATTGTTGGGCAGCTTGTATATTAGGATATACAACTCCAGAGGCAATACTTTCTGGAGTAGAACCACTATCTGTAGCAGTAACAGAGAAAGACTGTATGCTGCCAGCACCCATCAATGCTTTAGTGGTAACTGCTCCTGTAGAAGCATTTATATTAAAATAGTCTCCACCTGTACCTAAACTATAGGTATAAGGAGCAGTTCCTCCACCAGCTACTGCTGTAGCTACAGTACTCCCAGCAGGATATGATGCAGCTACTGCTGTTTTATTTATTGTTATATTTAATGCCATATCATTTAATTTGATTACAAATCTACTAAAAATTTCCCATATATACAAACAGGAAGGACACTTGAAGTGTCCTCCCATTTATATTAAGCTAATACAGTACCCTCTATTTTATGCCAACTGTTCCAAGTACCATTATTACAAGTTCTTGTATAAATTGTACTTGAGCTGATTATCTTTTGAATGCAATAATTATCAGCAGTATAATAATTTTCTAACCACATACCTCCTGCCAACCATGTAGGAGCATTCAATACTTGATTTATTGAACCTATATATAATTTAAAATCTTTATTATAAGTTGCGGAAAAATCAAACTTACTGCCAGTAGGCATATTTCCTGCATTTACATAAGTCAGATTATCTAACCTTGGTTTTTTACCTCCTTCAAGATAAGTATATACCCTACTTGCTAATGGATCAGAACTGATATCAGCAGATGAAACATAATTCACTTCTCCATCAGAAGTAAATATTCTATAAGGACTATTATTTTTTATATATTCAAAATATTGATGTCCGTTATTTACTGATTTAATTATACTGCTTAAAGGATTATAACTAGCGGCAGCATAGTTTGAATATCCTCTCATTATATTTCCAGATATGACAATAGGTTCATAACTTGTCTTATTGTAACCGGTAATATCTAATACAGGAGCTTTATTCGTTCTTGTAACAGCAGCTCTAACAAAACTATTATTAGAAATACCTCCAGATTGAGTACTTTCCAATACTATATCAGAAACACCAGTATCTGCTGTATCGTTATTCTCAAATACATTTCCATTGAATATAGAACCTATACTTACTTTAACTCTAATAGCAGTTCCATAAATACGCCAGAAATTATTATTAGAAACAAGACTATATGTAAAATTACAATCTATATTTAAAGCATAAGGAACATTTGCCGCTATTGTAGAACTGCCATCAAAATAATTACCAAATATCTTTAATGCAGTAGCCCAATCAGTACAATATACAGCACCATATACTGAACCACCAACAATTTGATTATTTGAAATCATATGATTCCCACTCTTTATAAGATGCAAGGCTGATTTACATCCAATACCCCATATTTCATTATGATCTATATAACCATCAGTACCTTCAATAGTCACACAACATTGATTTACTCTATTGTTAGTAAATTTAGTAATATAAGTAGTTTCAGTCCCTTCTTTTCTTCCTATAAATATTCCATGAAAATCATTAGGTGTACTTCCTACTACATGCCTTACAAAATAACAATTATCTATTATAACTCCTACTTTATTTAGAATTTTAACAGTATATTCTGTTCTTTCTCCAGCACTTTCTATTGTTAAGTTTCTAAGAACTATATTGTTACCTTGAGCATCATCACTTTTTAATATAGGAGTATTTAAAGGATCAGCATAACTTTTTAATATAGATTTATATTTATCCGCACCAATAATAGATATATCGGATGGTATAGTAATATCATCTATCAAATACGTAGCTTCTTTTAATTTCAATACTTTACAATTAGAAGAATTACATAAATTCATTGCCATTTGAAAAGCGGCACTATCATTTGCAGAATCATTACCTTTAGCTCCAAACCATTCAGGTCTTAAATAAGTATTTCCAATAGATGTTCCTGTTATAATACCGTTAAAAATACTGCCTCCTTGAAAATCAAGAGTAGAACCAGTAGCGATAGTTAATGTTCCCTCAGCTAAATCAATGTCTCCAACTATTTTATATACTACATTACTATAACTAAATATATTATTAAGTACAGTAATATCTACAGTCCTTTTAACATACTTGACTTTAGTAAATAAGCTGCCATCTTCATTTACCCAATCATAACCATTCCAAGTTAAATAACTGTTGTTAACAGTGGTATAAACTACATATCCTCTATCATTTACTGTCATTTGATCTGTTAGAGTATTCAAAGCATCAGAAGAAGTGACACTTCTTACTAAAGCCCTGTTACCGTCAGCAGTTCTAAACACACTGGAAAAAGAATCCCAAAATACAGGACATTTATAGCTGTTATCTAATACATATTGACTGAATCCAACCTTATCAGAAGTAAGAGAAGCAGGTAGATCAGCAAGCATATTAGCTGGAAACATTTCCTTACTTGGAAAAGTAACACTTGAAGGTATGGCTGTGACATCTATAACTGATTTGGTTATAGCAGATAATGTAGACCATTTACCTCCATACATACCGGCAACTCCTGGATTCTTACTGACAGGAGCTTCAACTACAGTAAATTTAGTTTTAGAAGTTAAGAATATATTAACTGAAGTATTACCACCTAAAGGATTATTAATTAAATCACCTCCAATAGCAAAGTAGATATTAAAATTATCAGTGTCTTCCGCATAATTAATATAAGAAAATACGGGAACATTTCTATAAATCGCATATCTTAAAGTATTATCTTGAGCAGCTTTTATTTTTATATCTCTGATACCTGTTAATCTTTGACTATTGCCAAAAGTATATTCTGTAATATTTATAGGCATTTGAACAGCACCATAATTGGGATTGCTGCAAAATGCGGTAAATTCCACCAAGCCTACCAATGGTTTAGGTATAGTGAATTTCAATGCTCTGCCAGCAGCAAGACTTTGCTGAAATGCAGTACTGTATTTAATATCCTCCGGATAAGTAGGATTAACAAACTTTTTATTCTGTTCTTCCGCACTAATAGCAAGATATGGATTAAGTTCATCAAATACACAACTATTAAATACCAAATCCTTACTTGCAAACCAAGGAGAGATAGAATTGTCATGGCTGCTGATACCAACAATATGACAATTATTGAATGTAAGCCCGTTAGTTCTATTTAATCTAAGAGGAGCTGTAAAATTACAATCATTAATAGTAACCAATTGTCCTCTTGGCACAGGACCCAAATCATCTCTAATAGTAGAGGAAATATCATATTTATTATTCTTGAATTTACAAGAACTCATTGATACATTACTACATACACCAGAAGGTTCTATTTCAGTATAGTCATTTTCAAAGTCTATACCAGCCATAGGAGCAGTACCTTTAATTTCATCACTACCACAGCCTTCAAAATATACATTAGTTATAGTATAGTCATTACCTCCTAAAGCAATACCGTTTCTTCTTGCATATAAAACTTTAACCCCATCAATCAATACATTTTTAGTTGCAGGTCCAGCAGCTTTTGTACCATTGTCATTATAAGCAATATTGCTAAATGCAAGAGCATCACCAAATGCATAACCAACAGTTATATCTCTAATCACTATATTATCGCAACTTCTGAAGTTAAACACATGTCCCCATTCACCATAGTAGTCAGTACCAGCAAAAGGATCAGTATATAAATGGTCTTTAGCATCAGCATTAACAGTACCGGTACCACTAATTTCAATATTGCTTTTACCTTCTATATGAAATACAAAGTAAGCACCCTGATTAGTCGGTAACATCTGAATAGTATTATTAACTATAAGATGTGTATTGGAAGTAAATCCTGTAAAGATTCTAAGAAAATCATAATCAGAAGTATTAAGTTTCCAATAATCCGGTCTTACATCATCTCCAAGATTGGTTTTTCCTTTATATGTATTTTCAAAATAATAAGTTCTGTCAGCATCAAAATGAATAGTATTATATACATCATCATTTGAAAGAGCTAATATATTAGTTATAATTTGATTGGATACATAAGAAGGAGAGGTGTTAAAAGCAAACCATGAATCATAGATATGCCCAACATTCCAAGTACCCCCAATAACCACACTATCAAATATAACAGCATTAGAATCAGCTTCAATAACAGTGTTGTTACCATTAAGTGTTCCATTCTTAATGGAACCGCCTACAAACTGTAATACACTATTAGCAGGAAGATTAATAGCGGCACCGTTTAAGTCAAAGTCATATCTGATCTTATAGACATTATTAGGCATATTGATCATAGATTGAGTAAGGATATTCTTATTACTTTGAATATTCTTTCTTAATATTCTATAACCTAAGCCACTAAAGGTTGAAGTATTATATGCCCTATCAGCCTCTTCAATTTGGCCGGAGCTATTCTTCTGTAAATCTTCAGGATTTAACTTAACTGCTGCTGTAATTTGACTGTCAATCCAATCAAATACTTCTTGAGCTAATGCAGACAAACCAACAGATGCAGGTTGAAACTCTGCTGTATTATAGGGTAACCAGTAAGAACTATTCTGCCAATGATTATCATCTAAGTTATTGTCATTATAGTACTCAACTGTTAAAGTGCCTGCATAATCTATATAACTTAGCCAGATACCTCTTCTCCTATTCTTCATAGGAACCTGTAATCTAGTTGTAGCCTTATTATTTACATAGGGCAAGGCTATAAAGTTATTCCTTACAAGAATATTATCAAGAGATTCCTTGGTAACTCTATCAAGAACCAAGTCTGTAAAGGTCCAAGGAAATATTTTAGAATAGGAGTCTGCACTCCTGTCCTTTTTAATTAATTGCTGGTTTTCCATCATTTATCAATTTAAACAATTACTACTTTTGAAGTTAAAGTGCCATCAGTGTTAATACCATCTCCAATTATACTGGAGGTAACATTTGTAAATACTGAATTATTTTGATATATAACTGCATTACCTATAATACCATTATGTACAATATTATAAGTAGTGGATGCAATCCCATTAAAAGTGCAATTATTAAATATGATTGTATTATTAGTTCCTGCTATGCAGTTTAAAAATGAACCTGAATTAGAAGAAATATTAAACGCACAATTATTGAATGAGATTGTAGAATTACTAAGACTGATAGGTATTTTTGAATTTGAAACACTGCATGTAAAATTAATATTATTAAAATTTATTTCACAGTTATACAATGGTATTGTCTGTTCATTTCCAGTCTCATTGATGTTAATATTAAAATTGTGTCCATTTAAAGATAACTCCGCATTTTCAATTTTTGAAGTTTCCGCATTATAAGAATTACCAAAATAACTATCCCCAGTAAGAGTTACAACAGCTTTTTTATTACTTATCATCGCACCAGCTCGTCTAAGTAAATTTCCAAAACATATACAGGGGTTGCTGCTATTAAATCCCATATTATAAGACTTTCCTGTATTCTTATTTAAGAAAGCATTGAAAGAGTCAGATAAATTCTTACCTGTTCCATATTCTATTTTAGTGTCTTCTGCAAACAAAGTATCTATTTTAAAACCTAATAAAGATACATTACTACTAGTATTACCATTAGTTATAATAAATTTATTAAAGGTTTTTACTACTCTTCTTTGTGGGGTAGTGAATCTGTGTACTATATCAAAATTACTGCTACTGATTCCTGTATCTAGTATCTCCGCATCAATTAAATAATCAGGAACATAGGAATTTATTTTATCTAATCCGGTATTTATCGCATTATCTTTTAAGATAACAGAGCCTGCCTCTTTAACTATAAAAAACTTATCAGAAGCTAATATACTATTATGAATGGTAATTCCTGCCCTTGTTAAAATAAAAGCCGCATTATCACTATCATAATAATTTTCTGGCATTATATAACCAGTAGATGATGTCACCTCTCCACTAGCAGCAGTCCCACTTCTCCTTGGGGCATTGTTTTCTATATAACAATTATTCAATATAAGATTGTAAATTCCATTAGTAACTTTAATTGCCGCACAACCATTAGTTAGATAATCTTCATAATCATAGTCTGTACCATTTCTTTCAAAAGAACATCCTGTAAAAGTATCATCTTGAGTCAAATAACATCTTTCAATCAATACTCCAAATCTTGTATTTCTTGTAAAAGAACAATCATTGAAACTATTCAGGTTAAACCAAGTATTATTTGACAACATCCCCCCATCTATTGAAAATCCAACAGTGTTATAATCAAAAGCACATCCATTAAAAGTGCAAAAAGTAAATCCTTCAGATGCCTTACTCAGTATTGCTTTAAATCCAATTTCAACTCCCCTTGCATAGACATTTGTAAAAGAACAAGAACTTAATCCATTTCCTATATCACCATCAGAACTATCGTATAATAAGGCTATTATATTGTCTTTATTTCCAGAACCAGAAGTTAAATATAGATTATGTATGTCTATCCTTATTGTTTGGGAATCTCTACTCCCATATGTAAGTTTTATCATAGGAGTATCAGGTTTGCTTTGTGAAATAGTGGATTTAAAAGCTCCTTTAGCAGATAGATTCCTATTATTTGTACCACCTATAGATATTTTAGAGTATACTTTTAATGTATCACTTATCTTATAACTACTGTTTAATACTACATTAAATACAGAAATATCATAAGCAACATCTATAGCCTTTTGTATAAAGGCGGTATCATCTATAGTATTATCTCCTATTGCACCAAACCATTCAGGATAAACTTCTTGTATATTCCATGTTCCTCCCAATGAGATAGGAGCTTTAAATATAGAATTTAAGTTAGCTACAATACCAGTACCTTGACCTGTAATAGTACCATTAGATATAGAACCTCCTTCAAATAAAAGGACACAACCTTCCGGTATGATTATAGTCTGACCATTAAGATTATAATCATACTGTATATGATAAATAACATTCTCCTTACCAACCATAGTTTGAGTAAGGCAGTTGGTTAATCTGGTTTCACCTGTATCAGGGTCTGTAAGAATCTGTAAGTTCTTTCTTAAATATACTCTACCCAAACCTGAAAAGTCATCTATACTGTAATCCTTATCCTTGAAATGCATATAGGAATTCCCACCTGCATCAGGTTCAGTCATAGTCAAGTCTTCTTGATCAGGAAGTATGGAGTCAACAATTCTAGACTCAAGTAAGTCTACCCATAAAGTAGTGTTATTCCAAGTTAGAACAGACTCACCTTGATATTGGTATAAGTGCCATTTACCTTGTTTATTTAGGAAGGTAATAACCTGACCTACTTTTCTACTTCTCCAAGGTATAACTCTAATAGCTTCATCAAGAGTATTATAAGATATACCATACTTATCAGTGACATTGATAAAGTCTGATACTCCTAATGCGAAGAACTGGCTTACTATATCACTGACAGTAGTATTTACATTCTTACCACCCTGAACTAGAACTATAGTCTCATTTCCTTGAAGAGGAGTAGTAGCTGAATCAAAACCAGTGTCTTTAGCTGCTTTTAATTTCAGATATGCTTCTATTTTTCTATAATCCTCTTGTGTAAAGTACATAACGTATTAATTTGTGTCATTAACCATAATATCCGCCACTTTCAATGCAGACAGAATTGCATTTACCTGAGTAACAACTGTTGCTAATCCAGCCCCAGTCTCCAGGTTTGATACATTAGCAGCTTTCCTCACTCCACCAATCGCACTTGTAGTTGCAGCAGGCAGTGTGTAAGGTTTTGGGATAGTAGGAGTGTTAATCAAATCACTATAATCACCACTATAAGCTACCTTAGCCAAGTCTTGTGTTTCACCTGAAGAAACATCAGCCCAGCCATTAGGACCAAAGTACTTTAATGAGCCTCTAAACATCCACAAATCAAACTTTGATGGTGCGAATTCTGACTCAACTATACCATTATATCTTCTCATATTATTTAGTATTATTTGGTTTCTTGTCTATTTGTTCTTTCTTTAACTGACTTTCAATTCTCAGCTTCTTGTTATCAAAGGCCAACCTCTCATCGAATTCTCTGATTTTTTCTTGTAGATTAGCTTTAGCCTCTTCACTGAACTCAATATCCTCACTAGTCTCTTCATCAGCATATTTACCCATTTGAGCTATTAGAATCGCAGTCTCATTATCTCTAACATTCATAGTATCCTTCAACTGCATTTCAGCTTGCTTCTGTTGCATTTGGGCTTGAGCTATATTCTGTTGGGCTTGTAGCTGTTCTTGCTGGGCTTTCTGTTGTCTTTGTCTGATCTCCTGCTCATCTTTTTCAATCAATCTCTGTTTTTCAGCCAGGCTACTTGAAGTGTAGAGCTTGGTAATAGTAGAGAAGGATAAAGTCTGAGTTTGAAGTGCGGCTTGAGCTAAAGAATCTAATTTACTATTGAGTTTCTGAGTTCCATTACTATTGTCTACAACTAAACCATAGTCAGCTTCAGCAAATTCATCACCATCAATCTCCATTATTCTGGTAGATGTATCTGATAATATGTACTGGAACTTCTTAGACCTGCCTTTAAGAGCTATCTTAGCTGTTTCAAGTAAACATTCAAGTACTCTCTTCTTAACATCATCATGTTGAATGAATAACCATTCAGTAATATGTGATGATTGAAGAGTGGCTCTTTCCACACCTCCAACAGTCTCTCTATTACTGATTTGACCTTCTCTTTGTTTAGTAATACCTGCAACTTCAGCCATCTCCATCTTGATAAACTCAAGCAGATTGACTAATTGCTGAATATAATTACCTTGGTCTAAGTTAATACCACCAGTAGAAGCATTGTTAAGCGCACCGGCTAACTTACCACTAGCAGCACCATAGTTACCTTCTTTAAAACTATCCTCTACCAGAACATGATTAACCTTAGCATAGTACATCCATTTATCAACTTCCCAGCCTTTAGGAACCTTAGCCAAATCCATTCTGACTAATGCTCCCCAGTTATTAGCTATAGCCTTATTCAGTCTGTCATGAATAGTATCATAGAGATAGTTATAAGGCTTCATCATATCTACTAAACTGAAAGGCCTTCCTTGATTTAAGTTATAGATAGAACCTATAATACCAAAGTGACATCTTGATGGATTTGACAGTCTGTTATATTGAACCAATCTAGGTCTCATATTAACAAATATCTCATTACCAATCATAGTACCTTCCCATGCTTCATTAATCCACATAGAGTACTCCTCTTCACCTCTATTTCTATCTATTTCATAATCTTCCGGATAGAAGTCATACTCTTCCTCACCTGTTTCAGGATTATAAGATTTAACCTTTTTAACCTTTCTCTTTGATTTCCAATATACTCTAAGTACTCTTAGATTACCGGCCAAATCATAAGGAAGAAGTGATGTGCCTGCACTTTCAGGGAATAAATTAGCAGGGTCAAAATAGAATCCATCTGAAGTTGTAACCTCATCACCGATCATATTGGCATTGACAAAGCCATATCTTTCATCTATATTATCCATACTATCCACAGTATTCTGACCTATATGATCAGGCAAAGACTCAATATACTTAATATCCTGCTGTGTCAGTACATCATACCATGTATCTATGACTCTGCCTGGACTCCAATAGTCCTCAATTATGATAATATCAGCATCTTCTACCTTGTTACTGTAACCTGCCTTAAACACCCTTACTTTAAGAGGATTCAATCTCTCTACTACTGGTTCACCACCTACTATATCACATTGGTAAATCTCTTCACCGACAGCCATAGCATCCATGAAACCTTCATTAAATATAATAGGAATATCATACTCCTTGATATAATGATTAAGGAGTGCGTCAGCCCTTACCTCTTTAAGGTCCTGCCATTCATAAGTAAAGTAATCATTGAGCTTTTCAAGCTTTTCATTGAATTCATCTTCACTTTGAGAAGTGTCACTAACCTCTTCTTGAAGTCTTTGTAATAACTCATTCTTCTTATTATTCTCAATCTCTGATATAGCCAGTGGGTTAGTTACAACTACTCTAAAATCAAAGACTCTCTTACTTTCCTCACCTCTTAGAACATTTAATTTAGAATTCATGATCGGATAATGTTGAATCCTATCAGGAATAAATCCAGCTTTTAAATCGTCTGGATTTAAAACCAACTGTATGTCCTGCATGTTAAGTTTTCCACGTAGCAAATTATAATTTATTTGCTTATGTATTACAGACTTTCTAACTAAAGAATAGTTAAAGAAGGTCTTATTGTTTCCCCACATAACACACTTCTTTCGCCAAGCTTTGGTTTTCTGTGAGAAAGGCAACATTTGTCGGGGGAAATTGGCAAATTCGGTGTTCATATATAATCCTCCTTATACTTCCATATAAAACCACCAGCAGATTTAGACCTGCCTTTTAATGCAGATACTAAATGAGTTTGTGATATATTCATATTACTCGCAGCTTCTTTTATAGATTTATATTCTTTTATAAAACCATTATTTTTATCAAGCTGTATTACAGCCTTGTATTTTTTAGCTAATGCATCATCAGTATGATGTTTTCCATACATAGGATTATCAGCTCCTGAAACATCTCTATTCCATAACCAAACAGGTCTTTTATATCCAGTATCAGCTTTTCTAGTTATAACAGATTGAATAACAGAATCTTTATTTTTATTCCAATGTTTGCCTAAAATAGCAATACTGCAATTTCTTTTATGTTCCTCTGATTCAGGTTTACCTTTTAGTGCTTTAGAAATCCTCTTCCTGATACTTATAGTTTGTGAAGTGGTTTCCCCTCCATCAGATATATTATAGCAGATTCCCTTCTTTCCATACCTTGATATAAGTCTAACCTCTGACTTACAAGCAGTTTCTTTAGGTAAATTTCTAAAGAGGACTATATGATCAAATCCATCCCAACCATACTTTTTGATAGAGTAATTAAAATAAGGATTATTTTTATAACCACATCCCCACCTTAACTTGGGATTAGAATGTTCAGTGATTCCTGCATATACTTTATTGTTAATCTTATTAACATGTAAGTATATCATATATCTGTCTTCCATATAACTTCTATCAGACAGTGCAAAAGTAAGTAAAATAATCCACCCATGCAATACCATAAGTGAATTATTTATACCTGCTTATACTCTTTACTAAATTTACTGCCTTGTAGGATACCAGCCAATCCTGTTATTATTCATCCTTTTATCATAGTTGTCAGTGAAGAAGGGATCATTGGCTAAATCAGAACCTGTATCTTCCTTTATTTTAAGATCACCATGTGTAGTAATCATAAACTGTTCCCTATATAACATTAACATGCCTAATGCTCTGACTCTATCAACATTTATATCAGGATTGAATAATATCAGCTCTTTAATTAAAGCCCTGTTTCTTATTCTATATAAATTAGGTACAGTAACTTCAGTATTTTCCCCATCTATTTTATTAATAATCGTAACTGGTTGTATCAACCAATTCCTGATTAAAGTATTGGCATAGTCATTAATTGGTTTATTAGCATTGACTCCTTTACTCTTATTGCCTATTGTAGAATATTTAACCATGTCCTTATCCTTAAGATACTCAGGAACATCAGCTAATAAGTATAAGCAATTCATTCTAGCCATATATGCATAAATTCCCTTTTTATTAGATTCATACAAGCATTTAGCATTATAGAATAAACATAACTTTCTAGTTATCTCAAAATTATCATCGGCATAATCCAATCTGCCAGTATACTCAGCTACTATAGAATCTGTCCATAAATCCAATACAAACATAGAATACAAAGACAAAGTATTTGAAGAATCATCATCAATAGGGTCTAATCCAGCTATGTATCTGTTTGGGAATATATTACCATTATTATCTTTCTCAGGCATATTAAATATCTCTATAGCTCCAGCAGCTTTATTATCTTTCAATGGGAATTCCCTTAGAGGCTTATTACTTGAAGGTGTATAGGTTATACTGCCTTGCTTATCTAATATAAGATCACCTACATACACATCATTATACTCAGCAGGATTATTATCCAATTGATTCAGTCTTTCATTAAGATCAGTTATTGGGAATATATTGTTCTTGGTTTTAAGAATCGCCTCTTGTGGGGTAATAGGAATCTCGGCTATTCTCTTTGATATAGAGTTAATGTCAGATGAGTTATATTTAACTGTATATCTATCTTTCAGTATCTCTAAGATAGCCTTAGTTACATTAGAATTACCATTATCATCATAACAATCCGCCCTGTTCATATACCCAGGAAAAAAGTAAGTAAACCTGTTTCTACCTTGCCCTTCCTTGTCATATACATTAGGAACAGAGTTAATATTATAACCTACCGGATTGTACATTAACTCCTGCATAGAACTAAAGTCTGAGTCAGAGTCACCTGCTGTACCATAGCCAAAAATCAACCCCCAAACATCATCACCATCCTCAACAGAAGGTCTGAGTATATTATACAATGTCAGTAATCTAGAAAAAGTACCGGCCTCCTCCAATAAATACAGCACTCCTCTAGAACCTCTAAGTTTGGATTCATCATCCTTGGATGTAATACCTATCACACTGTTCTCAGTACCTCTTCTTGTATTAGAGTCTACATCTATATAACCCATAATCCACTGAAGTTCATTAAGTGATGACTTGATTCTTCTTGATGGAAATTGTGTATTAACGGCATTAAAATCAATATAGTATTGAAACATATCAAGTATCTGATTGGCTCCCTGAATATACTTCTTTTCTGATGCAGTGACTACACACTGTACCTTTTTATTCACTTCTTTTGATTCTCCAAGTATGAATCTTTTAGCTAACATAGCCGCACCAATATAACTCTTTCCTTTACCTCTGGAAGCCAATTCCATAGCATGTCTTCCTTTACTTCTAGCCTGATCCAAATAGTGGGTTTTATAGTAGTGGCCTTCCCAGACTTTAGGAAAGTCTATTACTCTGATAGTTTTCCCCTTTTTGTCTTTCTTGGCTAATTGAATAGGGCAATAGTTTAAAAAGAAGTAGAAGTCTCCAGTTATCCATTCTCCATCTTCTCTGACATAACCTTCATAACATCTTCTTATTTCCTCCCTAATCCACTTACCATACTCACTGTTAGGATTAGGATTAGGTCTTAAATCAGTATATCTCCCTGTCTTTTGAAAATGTAAAGCCGATGGTCTAAAATAATCCATATTTTCTAAAATATGGGGTTTGGTTATATCTACTATAATCTTACCTTCATTATCTTTAGGAACATCCCTAACATGCAATCTGGCAGGTGATATAAGAGTTTTTATATAAGGAACATTATTAATGAAATCAAAAAACTGATCCTGAACTTCTTGAGGTTCCTCATCAACCTTCAACTCTTCCAGTGTACTTTGATAACTATTGAAGTCCATTTTCAATCATTTTAAAAAGTTCTAATATAAAAGATATATTAATCTCCCTTTCCACTTGCTCAATATTAGAGTCAACTATCCTATCAGTAACCTGAGTAGCCAGCACCTTTTCTTTATTTTGATTTACTGCTAACCAGAGAGTATAAGTTATAGTTTTATATGCTTTAAACTGTGGATGAGGTTCTTTATTTTTCTGAATAACATAAAACCCCTTTAATCCTTTTAACTCTCTTAGCCTGTTTAATGCTTCTATATAATCCTCAGTTCTCATAATAACACTCCATCATCCATTAATGTTTTATTTCCTTGACTGCCTCTAGCCCTGCCTTGTTCTTCAATTTCTTTAGTAACCAGTTTTTCCGCTTCTGCTAAATCCTTAGCTAATTGAGGTATTTGTTTTATTGTAGCTGTTATACTATTAATAGTATATACGGGCTTCCCTTTATCATCCAGTAGGTTTAAATCCACATTTCTTAGAAAATCCCTAACCTTATCCACAGCTATTCTAGTATCTTGTAGAAGTAACAGGGAAGTAGTAGTAGTAAGCTGTCTGTATATACTAATAGCCTTTTCCAGTTCTTCAGATGGCTTGAAGTCTTCAGGTAATCCCTCTTGAGCTATAATAGCTTTAGACCTTTCTTCATCATTAGTTATGTAGTTATAAGAACTTCTTGGGTCAGCATAAAAGTACAAATAACTCATCTGCCTTATGAACCGCTCTTTATTTTTGCTTCTATCTTTATTATAAAGCAACCTGATAGGCTTTACAAGAAGTGCCTCATCACTTATTTTTATTTCAAAATTTATATATTCTATCAGTTTCATAGATGTATAAACTTAAAAAGCCCAGCCTAATTTTTACTTAAGCCAGGCTTTATTATTAATTCAAGTCAATTCTTGGTTTGCCTTTTAGATGCTCCTCAGTCACAATAGTAGGATTAGAGTCAAACTCTTCCACTTCTTCATAGTCTTCAATGACATAATCAATGTCTCTATCCTGCAACTTCAAGCATGGTTTACCGTCAATTTCAATTATATCAAATTGATAATTCAATTCAGTCTGATATTCCTCCATACCATCTTTTAATGATGGGGCTTGATCAGGCTTTTTAACCTGTTTAGGCTTAAGGAACCTAATAGGATTAATGCATACCAAATCACCAACCTGAACACCATTTACATGTGGTCCGACTGCCAATACTGTCTGGAACTCATCTACTGACCTTCTCATCTTTGAACTATCAATTATGTTGGTTCCTGAGAAACACATATCTTTTTCTTCAAGAATGTTCATTGTTGTAATAACAGTAGTGAACATTGGTTTAATCTTCTTGATCACTCTCATTTCTCCCTTATTCTTTTTATATATTCAAATCTCTTTTTAACTCCTAACATTCTCTCATAAGTACATGTGAGCTTACCAAGTGAAGGTATGTTAAAGTTAGTCCTTAACTTACTGAAATCCTCCCCATCCAGTGATTCTTTTAAAGGTAAACCTGTTATAGTTCCCCTTATAAAAGCCCAGTGTGACTCATAAGCCAGCCTCACTACTTCCACTGGAAGGTTAAGTTCTATGGCTACTTTCTTTAATATCTCCTGATAACTCATTGTATATCAAATAAAAGCATTAGTTTAAACGAACCATTATCTTCAGTTATATTAGGTATAAATCTAGGATTTATCTTATTATTAACTATCAGTCCGTTTCTCCTTAGTTTCCCCATAATCACTTGAAAGTATGCTGGAGTAACCTTATACTCTTCTCTTATTTTCTTCTTAGAATCTTCAGACATTACCACCTTATCAAGTATATCCTCATCAGATATTACCTTACTTAACAAGTACCTTTCATAAGTAAATGCTGTAATTACATCCATCTCTCTATCAGTTAACTTATGGAATGGCTTAAGGAACTCATACCAATATCTAAAGAACTTCTTCTGAGAAGTAGGTATTCTAATTACATTATTAGCCGCCACTTCCATAATAACCTCCTTATTCTTCAGTTACAGGTTCTTCAGTACCAAATGTAATATCCTCAATCTCTTTAGCACACTTGGCAATAAAGTCCTTACTAAAGACAGAGTCAGCAGACTCAACCACTCTAAACAGATAATCAAGTCTCTTAAAGGTATTGGTCATATACATCTCTTGTACAGCACCCTTAAGTCTTCTATTCTCCTCAACTAACTTTCTATCCTGTTCAGATAACTGATGTAACATTCCAGTTAACTGTTCTCTTGATAATTCCTTAGGACCTTTTGGTTCCATCTTCATTTCTTTTTCCATCTTCTACTATTATTTGTTTAAGTAACTTCCACCATAAACCTCACCATACTTCTTCTCCCAAGTATAGATGTCAGTCTTATCTGTTTGAGTACAGCCACACTTATCACAATAGGGCTGTCCATTCACATCTCTAATAGCCAGAGACAGGCATTTAGTGCAATATTCCACTGGTTCACTATTATAATCATATTGCTTTTCCTGTGAGTCTTCCATAAATGTTCTTCTTATATTCATTCATTGTTCTGCCATTAACACCAGCTCTTCTAGAGGTGTCCGCCCTATTATTGAAAGGTCTTTTAGGTGTTATAGTACCATATTCAGCCACATCACCTCTTCTAATTGCCCCAGCAACTGACTTATACTTAGATACCGCATCAAAGACAATCAAATCTTTGAGTTCTTCAGGATCATGACTAATATCATTCTTCCCACTCTTTACCAGACTCTTTTCTTTCATATTTCCTTGGTTATCTGTAATACACCAGAACATACTGTTCACCTTGTTTAATAAGTGTGACTATCTGTTCTTTCTTAATCTCCAACTCATTGACAGCTTGAATTATTCCTCTTACAGTAGGTTTATAAACAGCTTCCATACAGGTTTCTCTAGCTTCTACTTCCATTGCCATATTACTTTTACTTTAATCATGTTGCAAGGGTGGAAATCGAATCCACTTAGCAATGGTTATGAGTCATTGTGGGATACCAATCCTCCTTGCAGGTTTGAGGAGATTTGCTATTGGTACTCCTCTTTCTCCAGTATCTGCTTAGCTGGAACCCTCTATCATCTGCCTTCAATGAGATTCATTGCAGCATAGAGTGCCACTCTGTCACTGAATGAACAGCAGCTTTCAGTAACTTCTTTCTTTTAAAGTGCGGTATGAAAACATGCGGTGATCAAGCGCACTGAATATATTTGTATGTCCCGCCTCCAGCAATCCTTGCTATTGTTGTTTTAGACGCTCCTGTAATTTCAGTTACTTTTCTTCCAGAATTGACTCTTAGAAGTTCTCTGATCCCTTCTACCTTAGAAGGACCCAAACGTCCATTATGATTACCATCATACACTCTATTTATAGTAGATTTCTTCATAAGCCCAGTATCACTTCTTCCGGCTCTACAGTTACAGCTCAGGTGTGAGAATGCCGTATTCTCTAAATTGAGAGACAGTTCTTTTGGTGTATCTGAATCTAACCAAGGTGCTTTATGTTCTATAGACAACCCTTCTGCTTTATCTATTGTATTCCCACACTGACAGCATCCATTCAAATCAAACCTGACAAGCAGATTATATAATATGTTCTTTTTCAAAATTGCCTGAGCAGTACCTATCGGCATACCAAGCCGATTGCTCCTTTTCTTATTACTGTTATCCATAATATCAGTTCTTCAACATTATTACAAGAGGCTATTACCAGAATCGAACTGATATTACTGGAGTACAAAACCAGTTTCCTGACCATTGAAAGAAAGAGCCGAAGTACCTCTGATAGGAGTTGAACCTACATGGATAAATCCGAGGGATTTTAAGTCCCTTGTGTCTAACCAGTTTCACCACAGAGGCATACTTAAGACTATCAGTATGGTCTGATATCACACAAGCCAAACAAGTACCTGTATTGATTAATCTCCTGAATAAAAGTCTCACATTCAGATCTGATACCAACATAGACTGTTTCTTGAGGAATCTTATCATAGAAAGCCAATGTATCAGTTCTGACTTCTTCAATAAAATCCATCGCATTCAGTGCATCACTGGGAATTCCCTTAATAACATCAGGCTGCATTTTACCTAAAATTCCCATATATCCTTCAGCAAGAATATCTTGAAAGTCCTCAACTTTCTCTAGGAATCCATCCAAGTAAACATGAATATTCCTCTTAGGTGCCGCCCAATGAAGATTCTTACACTTTGTTTTATAACCTTCCAGTTTATTTATAAAGCCAATAAAGAACTCCGCACCATTAAATGATGATTCATATACTTCATTATCTTCAATTGGAGTCAATAATCCATATTCCATATATCTCTTATTTTGATGTTACATCTGTTGCTTTATCCATTAAGCTATAGAGCGATCCATATACTATTTTAATCCATAATTCTTGTTACTTGCATCAGTAGGATTAATAATGGCACCATTAACTGTAACCCTATCTACCTGCTCTTCTTCTTTAGTCTCAAATACTAAAGAGAATAGTCCGGATTTACCGACAAACCCTTTCTTCTTTTCTAGAATCGCAGACTCCAGTAATCTGACATGATTCCTGTATTTGTCTAACTCCTCTTCAAGTCCAAGTATATCATAATACTCTTCCTTAATGTCATCAGCAGCAGTACCACTCATTAGATGAGGATACTTGAATACCACCTCTTTAATTCTGTTCTTATCTTCTACCGCCACTTTCATAACTTCCTTATCTTTTTATCTAAATACTTACTATAAATCAAGAACCCTACTCCTACTGAATAAATACCCAGAGGTATTGAAAGTGATATAGGAATTAACACTGAATACTTCAAATACAATGGTATTCCCTGTAACATTGCATTAACTGAAACAGCCGACAATGCTATCAATGAATATATAGCCAATATACCATATCCATCATCACACTTATCTCTGAGATTAATCAACCTCTTTAACTTCCTCTCTTCCAGTGTATCCTCTTTCCCTTCCATTACAGAATGATTAAAGACAACACATTTATCAGGGTCTACAAGCATATCACAACTATTTAATTAAAAGAAAACCACTCCTATTTTCACAAACCAGAGTAGTGTGGGAACATAAAATCCAGCCATCCCATTTTTCTTTAAAAGCCCTTACATCATGAATTATTGTCCCGTCAATCACCCTGCAAAGGTATGTAAAATAGTTGAGATACACACATATCTATAGTTAATAAATGTCAAGTCACTAAGTATCAATAGAATAACTTCACTTGAAGGTTAGAGTTAAATAGCTTGTCCACCAAAACACATCCTTGACGCATAAAGACATACAACTGAATTATTTTAAAATTTTATTTTTTTTATTTTTTAGTGTATGAATGAGAGTGTTTTCTGATTTTAAAATTTTTATTTTGGTGTATAGGTATGAGTATTCTCTGATTTTATTTTTTTATTTTGGTGTATAGGTGTGGGGAGTAATCACTCATTACGCCCCCATTGACTTTGAACTTTGGGATAGTCCCCCTCCTGGTTTAGAGTAGAATGCTTATTACTCTTTCTTGGTATTTGAATCATTAAAACTATATTATTATGAACAAGAATCTGATTATCACAGTCCTAACAATCATGCTTGCATTGGCTATGATTACCGTCAACCATCTTACTGACAGAGTAGATGACGCAAGAGAGTATATCAAAGACCTTGAGTCTACATATCCTGATTATGTGGATACTGTATCAGGTGGTGATGCTTATAATGAGTGGTATAACCACTAACTCATTACTCTTCCAGTGAATTTGAATTAACATTAGAACCTTGTGGTGTACAGGTTAACCACACAAATATTATGAATATCTTCAATACATTGAAAAATTATGCAGGTAAATGGAGTGTTAAATCTGAAAGAGCATTTGATGCTGAGGAAATCAACGCAGTTAAACAAGCTGTAGTAGTTCCATCTAATTATGGTAACTCAGTCATGTTTACCATGAAGGCCGGTGGTCAGACTTATATTGCATGTAGCAGTGACGCTACCAGTACAGTAGGTGAAGTCATTGACTTGTCTAAGGCTACATTGTTGATCCTTGAGAAGGAGGGTGAGGATGACATCTTGAGAATCAGATGTTAAAGTGTGAATCATTGGGTAGACTATTATTATATTTTACCTCTTCAAGTTTTAACCATCAAACACATTAACATCTTTAATCACTTAATAGAAATAATAAATCCAAGACTATTGATTTAGTCTTGGATTTAAAGTGTTCATAACCAATGTCTGGTCTGGATCATATCTTATAACTCTTTATAATTTAAATTTGTCTTATTTTTTAAAAGGATATAGTAATCCCTGGGGGGGGCTTAAATCAATACATACTTTCTAGTTACGCGGTTAATACTTCCCCTAGGCTCCATTTACCTCTGCCTTTTCACATGTCTGTTGGCTGGAGCAATAACTGTTATATATGTACCATTTGTGTTCTATCGGGGACACTTGGCTTCTATTTGAAGTTAATACCCGACTTCTGACCCACTAATACTCTCGCCTCATGGGTGATATAATAACAGACAGTTATTATGAACAGCGCAAAGATATGAAAAATAAATGAAACTACCAAATTTTTTAGTAAAGTTTAACTAAGTAGTGCTCATTACCCCTCTTTAGTGCCTGATTATTAAAAGGAGTTAACAATAAATAGTAATAATTAACAAGCAAAGCTCATTACTCCTCCTTAGCTCCTGACACTCTGCATAAGTCATTGCTATGTTGGAGAGTCATAATTAACATATTACATTAACATTTAAAATTTAGCATTATGAACATTTTTGGAACATTAAGAACTTATGCCGGTAAATGGAGTCTCAAATCAAGTAGAAAGTTTACAGAAGAAGAGATTGACGCAGTATCTAAAGCTGAGGTTGTGCCTTCAGCCTATGGTAATTCAGTTTGTTTCTTTATGAAGTCTGGTGGTAACAAGTACATTGCATTGAGCAATGATGCTGTTGTTGGTGTTGGAGACTCAGTTGATCTGAGTAAAGCACAGTTATTGACTCTTGAGAAAAAAGGAGAGTCTGATATACTTAGAGTTAAAATTTAATGCTAAATGTACTAAATTTACTGGAAGTAGTAGCTTAATAAAGGGGTGTAAATTGCTGATTATCTGAACCTTATCCTCACTTTACATCCCTTTTTTCACATTTGGTATAAGCAACTGATTGGCAAACTAATAACTGTATTTACTGATGAATCTGTTGGAACCTTCATTCACAAGTGACATAATTTGGACTATAATAACCCTATTTGCCATAACAATTGGCTGTATTGTATCATCAAAAGATGGAAACCATGACTGATTCAACAGGAATTCAGTCACTTTATAGCTGACTTGGTTTAATTCCAAACCCTGAAACCTTAGGAATAAATCTGCTGGACTGAGGTTTCTACAGTGTAAAATCCAATGAACAATCATGCCTGGTCAATCAATGAATGACAGTAGCTGGTAACATCAGACAGAGGGCTGGATCTATCAGAAACATGAATATGCTATAATAGAACAGCACAGAGGAAAGGTATCTGTTTTCTCTGGTATCCGTCTCATTGCAAGCCAGGCAGGTTGGGTAGTTTAATGGTTGGAACACTGGTTATAAATGGAGAAAATGACTGGTAATAGAGGTTCGGCTCCTCTCTCAACTTCTATTGATAAAGTAAGGGAAAGAGTGGCTCATGAGGTCATGTGATAGCATAATGACAATATAATGCGCTTACTCCATTTCTTTATAATATGACAATTAGCAAATAACATTTCAAATGAGAAAAAGAATAAACAGAGCTTGTATTGCATCCTCAGAGAACTACAGCTCATCAAAGAAAGCCCATAAAGCTATGCTCAAAGAGAATCATGATAATAACAGCAGGTTATTTCTTATGATTAGCGCTTCTGCCACTCCTGAACTCTCACCACTTGAAGAGTTTGAGTTAGGGTTAAAGAGTCAAATTGAACAATTTAAAGCTGGCAGAGTATGAAAAGGATATTGGTTATAATACTTGGGGTGATATTGTTCGCCTCATGTATCAATGACAGTACTCTTGACTATAGGGATATGAATGCTGTAGTGGTTGTTAAAAGAAGGTCATATATGGGGTGTAAAATAAAGATAAGATATCATTCGACATCAGGTGATAAACATATCTTCAAGAACCTCTTTGTGCCTGAATGTGAGTTCAATCTATATAATATAGGTGATACAATCAAATGACTGGATTATGGATGGACCTTATGACTGGGAAGAATTTACTTATGAAGTCAATGGGCCTGTATTCTATGAAGACTGGTCAGGATTTTAAGAATGAGGAGAGTGCCGGACAGTACTCTCTTCTCAAGAAAACCATCAATAAACCTATAGGCAGGTTAATAAAAGAATGTCATGAAACACTTGAAAAATATAATACTAAGTATACTGTTATTGACAGTAGCTTGCGGTTGTGTGAGGTTTGAGCCTATTGTCAGATACACTGGACCTGATGATACATGGAACTATGCTGCCTTTAACCCTTCAAGTGTAGTAGGGTATCATGGTGCTCAATCAAAGGAAGGTTATGTGTATTGGATAATATATACTGATCCTGATTGTGGATGGAATAATCAGGTTATATCTATGGATTGGGAAACTATGTCTGCTGTAATACTCATATTAAAAGCGCCATTAGAGGACAGGGACAGACTGATGGATGAATATGGACCTGCTGTTCTGTATAAACAAGGTTATCAACCTGTGTTAGTATTAACAGATAAAGATTGGAAATATGGAGGAAAAAAGATAGAAAACATGACTGATTCAAGCGGGTCTTAAGTTCGAGTCTTATAAGGAGTACAGATGAAGGTCGGACAATATTTTAATTTGGGTTATAATCCTTTTAAAGGCACTTATGAGGAGGCACTTGAAGAAGGATTGGAACAAGCGTTAAGACTTATTTAATATGAACATTGAAGCTGAGTGTAAGAATTGCGGATTCTGTAAAGAGATGACAGGACCTCATGATACTGATGGCTGTTATGTTTGTATGCGTGGTAGTTTGGTTCTTGCCATTAAACCTGAAGAGAAGTGTGCTCATATAGTGGAAGGCTTTGAACCGATAGAGCCGTTATCAAGGGAACTCCTGAATAATCAACTTGGAAATATAATGTATTATGGATGACTATGAATACTATGGCTTGTTTCTTACTCAAGAGAGTAAGGATAAACTTGCTAAATGGCTGTTCTTTAATGGCTGCTCACCAGAGAGTGGGTTAATGAAAAAGAGAACCGGATGGTACTTGGACCATTGTATATTATTACATAAATCTCAGAGAACAAGTCACTTCTTGTTAGAAGATACTTTGGGTACTGCCTTAATAATGTATGGCGGTATTATTGAATCCATAAAGATTGATGGCATTGGCATTTCTGACAAAGCTATGGCTTTTAGAGTTGTATATCCATCAAATCTATGTGCTGGTAAGATTCCACATATAACTATATGTACATTTAATGGTGGTAAACCGGTAGACAGTGACTGTATTACTGAGTGGAAGGATATCGAACCTATTACTGTTGAAGTCAGACTTGAAAAGAGATGAAAGTAATAAGGATATACTCCTGTGGTGAATGTCCTTATTGCAGGAGTAGGACTATAAGGAATAGTAGAAGGCGCACTGCAAGGTATTGTACTTTAATCAAACAATATATTAAAGGTTCATCAATACCTGTAGAGTGCGCTTTGAAGGAACGGTAGACTAATTAGAAAACAGTGATATGGTAATGGTTATAATGTGGATTGCAATCCTTATGTGTGCAATCGGTGCTGTCGCACTTTACATAGTGAAAGGCAATAGTGTAAAAAGTAAGAAGGCTGGGACTGTTGAAAACAAGTTCTCAATTACAATAGACCTTAATACTATTGACTCTTTCAAGTATAGAGTGTGGTTTAACAACACTCTTATTTCATCACATACGACTGAAGAAGAGGCAATTGAGTATATAAATGAAGTAAAGAAGAATTATGAAGGAATGAAATCCAATGGTGCTGTTTATGAAGAATACATTAGTTAGATACTGGTGGAATGTCAAGAGTTGGTGGTTAGTTATACCGGACTTAGGCAAGATGGTTATTGTATTTATACTGATATGTGCTGTACAGTTGTTTATAATGTATAGCATATCTGGTATCCCTGATTGGTTTGAGTGGTACATTAGTAAGTGTGGTCTTATGGATTTGTAATATGGAAGATAATAAGAACTGTGTCGTTCTCTCAAAGAAAGGATATGATGGACTGAGAAGCCGGAGTAACACACCTCGCCTTAGTATAGTTGTTGGTTTTGATTATAGGTGGGCAGGTAAGGATATTCATGTTGGCGGGACACTGGACCCATCCGGGAAATCATACTGTCAAATCAGAAGAATCTGCAATGAGGTATTTGGGAAAACCCATAAGATTGTGAGGGAACATAGTGATGAAAGACTGTCCACACTTGATGAGGCATTGAATGTCATCAATGTATTTGAGAATCTTCCTTGGTGGAAAAGAATATTTTATAAACCTGATTATTTCAAACAATGAATATAGCGGAAATACTCAAAGATGCTCCTAAAGGCACTAAATTATTCAGTCCTTTGTTTGGAGAAGTCAAACTTGAAAGTGTAAGTGGAGACATGATAGAAGTCAGAATAGAAGGGGCGGTCTCTACCTTTTATAAAGATGGCAGATATTATCGAAGTTATTTTAACGGTGAATGCCTGCTGTTTCCTTCTAAAGATAAAAGAAACTGGGATAATGTCTGCTTTTTGAAGAACAAGGCTCCAGTGATGGTAAGTAATAATGGTTATAATTGGAAACTTAGAAGTTTTCAAGATAACCATACAGCATGTCTTCTGGATGAAGATGGTAACACAGTATCCCATTGTCATTGGGAGTATGTGGTTCCCATTAATAAATTTAACTTCGAGGACATACCCGGTAACATACCTAATGCATTATAGTAATGAAAGTACTGAGAAGAAAGGGAAGTAAAGTATTTATGTTGTTTGCATCATGTAATGGTAAAGAACTTAAAGTGTATAACCGATGATTGCACTGTTATTCGGGTTTATCCTTCCAGGATTAATAGGAGGGTTGACAGGGCTGTTCTATAGGAATTGCCTTAAAGGGGAGAATCGGATATTCAACTTTATCCGCTACAGATGGTTGAAACCTTGGGCTGGGATTGAAGATGGCCTGTGGTGCGATTCTATGTATATTATATCTATCATCATGGGAAGTGTCACCTGCATGGCAGAATATAATAATAGGAGTAATTGCGGCTATAGGAGCACAACATTCAGTAGTGTTGGATGTAAGCAGGTATTTAATGTATGAACATCCTGATTTTGACAATGGAATATGAATATGGAAGAGACTGCATCCCAGAAATCTGGTATAGCTGATATGTGGGATGATAAGGCAATAGGGATAACTCAAGAAGAGTTGCCTGTTGAACCGATAGTATTGGAACCGATTGGGATTGGTTTCAGTATCAATAAGTAACATGAATAATACAGTTAAAGTAAATCTTTCCATTAAACTGCCAGGCAGTGTAATGTTAAGTCAGCAGGCGGCTGAAAACACACCAAATAGTTTTAATAGGTTTAGAATGGAAGTATCTGGTCCTAAAGGTAAAAAGAGGGAAGTTCTTACTATTCAAACCAGAAAGAGTGTTCCTGCAAGTCAATCATTAAACATTGGCAAAGATGCTTATGATGCTATGATTGATAAGGAATTATGTCCTTATTGGTGTAAAGCAGGAACTTGGGCTGGTATGAATAATAAGATGAGACTTGAAGCTCACTTGAAGAGGATTGCCGAAGGACTTGGCGGTACTTCATTTACCTATCAGGTATTTGAAGATTGAGTTTTGTTTTTCGTTTTGTGTTTTAATTTCAATTTTAAAAGGGCTTGCTTGTGAAAGCAGGCTCTTTTTTCCTTTTAACTCATTGAATTTAAAAGATTATGGAGAAAAGAAATATCGGTATTGGCTTAAAGAAAGCTGAAGAGTGGTATGGAGGTGGGAACATGACACTTGGGCAACCGGCTCTTGAAGCTTGCTCAGAAGAAGGGCTGAAGGAGGGGATAACCTACTCAGACATACTTGATAAGCTGTGGAGAAGCGGTAAGTTGGTTACATGTCAGACATCCGTCAGTGGTATTGCCACAAGTAGTATGGAGAAGATATCGGATGTCTTATTCAATTAAATGAGGGGGGTAACAATATGCAGTTAATTCATTTCAAGAAAGATACTGATTGTGTTTATCCTGTAGGAGCCTCATTTAACAGAAATGGAGACTACATAGTTGAAGTGGCCCGTACTATTCACACTATAGCAGGAAAAGACAAACGCATTGCATTAATATGTAGGGGCACTTCCGGCACTATATTGGCTGGAGCTGTCGGGTATATCTTAAAGAAGAGACAGCATGATATCAATATTATAGTATCAAGAAAGTGTGAGGAAAGTTCACATGACTATAGTATGTCAGGTATGGAATTTCTTGCACCTGACAGCAGGCCTTTCTCTGTAGTTATAGATGATTTTATGGATACCGGCAACACTGTAAAGGCTATCTTGGAGGATATTGATTCTAATGTTACCCTACCTGTATTGGATATGCTGTGTGTCGATAACTATCTAAATGATGAAAAAGTAGAAGAATTCCCGATTATATATGAACTCCTTCAGAGATTCAATTATGTACTATGTAACAAAGCAAGGGAGAAAGATAATGATAAACCTGTATGATGTATCTTAAAATATTGATTATTGTATCACTGACAGCTTATATAACCGGTAGAATAATCAGATATAAACCTAGACTTGATTTAATTCAATCTGGGGATAAGTATCATTTATTCTTCTGGTTTAATAAGTATGATCGGTTGGGTAACTGTGGTAGAACCTACATAAAACTATTTTAATATGGGTTATGGACTTAAAATGCAAGGAGCAGGCAATGGTAAAAGGTCAAGATTATACAAGAAGACTGAAAGAGCTTCCATGAATAAGATTGATGCTGCCCGTTTACCTATGAGAGTACAGTCTGACAAAGGTGGTTATTGGGGTCAACCTGGTAGAGGACCAGTACATATCCCATATAGTAAGATAAGGTGGTTGGGTATGGTTCCCAGTATGCGGTTACTGTATGGAAATCCTCTACTTATAAGAATTGGAGTATAGACGGTTACTGCTGTTATGTAGCTGGAATCTCAGATATTGAAGCATGCAAAAAAGAGAAATATAAATTATGAAATAAATAAGATGCGGATATTAAATCTAGTCAGACCAGAGAAAAGTGACATTAGGTTTGGGATTATCACATTCCCTGATGGTGGGTCTCATATCAAACTTGAGGGTATTGATAGAAAAGATAAGGTTATTGTGGTATGTAGGATTACAAGTCCAAAAGACTTGTTCATCCTGTTACAGACAGGAGATATACTGAATAGGCATGAGGTTACATTTGCTTTGCACATATATTACCTTATGTCTATGAGAATGGATAGGGTTATCAGCTTTAATGAAGCCTGTTCATTGAAGATGGTGTCCGATCTCATTAATGGTATGAATCCAGAGTCTGTAAATGTGCTTGAGCCTCATTCACACAAAACAGAAGCTCTTATTAAGGAGTTTTGGGGTTCTTTAGAGCCAGGAATACCTGACTTCACCGGTTACATTCCAGTATATCCGGATTCAGGTAAATCAGAAGGATTTCATATAGAGAATCCTGAATTACTTCAAGATGAAGATTTTAAAGACTTTCCTCTTGTAGTTATGGATGGTCTATGTGATGCGGGTGGAACCTTTGTAGGGATTGCTGACAAGATTAGAGAAGTTGATCCTGATAGGAAGTTAGCTGTCTATGTAACTCACATGGTTAACCCTAAAGGTATCACTGCTCTCAGTGAGAACTATGATGAAGTGTATTTCACTGATTCATATGCAGATTGGGATGAATATATGAAATTACCTGATAATGTAAGAATCATTAAAGTTATCCAGTCATGAAATTAAGGGATCTTATTATTGTGTTTATTGTTATATGGACAGCAGCCCTTACAGGGTTGGTCTTTCATATATTCAATATGGAGAAGGAGCCTCCCGCACATTATGTCAGGTTAGAACAACCGGAGTTTCTCAATGAAGGGTTGAGTGACAGTACATTGCTGAAAGCCCTTGTCTATTATGGGATTAAGGAACCTTTGATAGTATTGGCACAAGCCAAGCTTGAGAGTGCTGATTATAAATCAAGGCTATGTAAAGAGAAGAACAACATCTTTGGATTGTATAATAGTAAAGCCCGGCAGTATTATGACTTTGACCATTGGACTGATTGTATCATAGCATATAAGAATATGATAGAGTATAAGCAGAAAGATGGTGAGGACTATTATCATTTCTTACTTAGAATTAAATATGCGGAAGATGTCGGGTACATTAGTAAAGTTAAATCAATTGTAAGTAAATTACCTCCGTAGATATGGATAGAGATATAGTATCAAAAGACATACAGTCTATAGATTCAAGTAACATACTCCTTGAACTTCCCACTTCATTTGGTAAGACCAAACAAGCTTTGGACTTAATGAATAAGAGAAAACCTAAGAGTATTCTTATATTAGTTCCAAGACTTGTCTTAATAGATAATTGGAAAGAAGAGTTCACTAAGTGGAAGCTTGACAAATACCTGAAGTATGTGACATTTAGTACTTATGTGGGAATAAAGAAGCACAAAGACAAATCATTTGATATGTTAATAGCAGATGAATGCCATCATTTTACTGAGATGTCTTTAGGATATACAGATACTGTGAGGTTCAAGTGGTGTGTGTTGCTGTCAGCTACTGTCGGTAAATTCAAGGATGAGCTGAAGTGTCACTTCAAAGGACTGTATTGTTACCAAATAACAGCTAAGAAGGCTATAGATGAAGGTATTTTACCTGATCCAAGAGTATATCTTATACCTTATAAGTTGGATAATACTGATAGGAAGTATCCATTGGAATTGAAGAGTTCATCTAAAGGAAAGAAGGTTACTTGTGATTATGGGGACAGATGGAAATATCTTAGGAATAAATCCTACACATCTATAACTGTACTATGTACTCAAGCGGAATATATCTATGAGACCGGCTCAAGGATTGAATACTGGAAGAGGATGTATATGAGGAGCAGGAATGATGTCATTAAAAATAAATGGCTGTATCTGGCAGGTTTAAGATTAAAAATGTTGGGTACATTTAAGAATCCCATTGTACAAAACCTTCAAGTGTTACTTAAGAACCACAGAAGTCTTACCTTTTGTAACTCTATTGAACAGACAGAGATACTAGGCAAGAACTGTATCAACAGTAAGAATAAAGACTCTATTGAAATTCTTGAGAAGTTCAATCAAAAGAAAATCAATCATATAACATCATGTAATATGCTTAATGAGGGTATGAATCTTATTGATTGTCAGGTTGGTATCTATGCTTCCTTGAATAGTAGTGATACTGTGATCAAGCAGAAGTTAGGGAGGTTGCTAAGACATCCTGACCCTGTATTGATTATACCTTACTACAACAATACAAGAGAAGAGGAGATAATCGGGAAAATGCTTGAGGATTACAATCCAGAGCTTGTAACAGTAGTTGAAAGTTTAAATCAGATTAAGGTATGACAATTACAATTGATGAGGATGCTTGTGCTAAATATAATCTGACTATGAGTGAGGTATTGGCGATAACTCTTGTGAAAACAGGAGCTGATGTGCCTGCTTTATTTGCCGGTCTTGAAGATAAGAAGGCATTGGTTAAAGATATGTTTGATAAGTATCTTGTAACTATGGGCTATGACGAGAGGGTGTCTTGTGTATTGTTAGACTCTGATAAAGACAGACAGCCACAAGACAGGATTGAAGACTTGGCTCTTAAAATGATGGCATTGTTTCCACAGCAAAAGAAGCAGGGTACTTCCCAGTATTTTAGAGGTAACAGGAAAGATGTTACACTAAGATTAAAGAAGTTCTTCAAGCTGTATGGAAACAAATTCACTGATAAACAGATTCTTGAAGCAACTGATAAGTATGTTAAATCCTTTAATGGTAACTATGCTTATATGAGAGTATTAAAGTATTTCATTTGGAAAGATGAAAGAAAGGTAGACTCTGATGGTGCAGGCTATGTTAGTGAGGTATCGGATTTGGCTACTTATATAGAGAATGAAACCAGTGATATGGCGGATTCTGATTGGACAGCAAGATTAAAATAGTATGGAATTATATGAAAGAGTATTAAAAGGTCTTGAAGAAAGAAGAAATAATCTACTTGAAGGTGGTATTAATAGCATACCTTCACCATTCACCAGATTCAATGATGATTTTATAGGAATAGAGAAAGCGACCTACTATTGTGTGACTTCTGTTACAAAAGGTGGTAAATCTCAATTTGCCTCACATGTCTTTATGTACACTCCTCTTATATATGCCTATCATAATAGGGATAAAGTAAGAGTGAGGATATTATACTTTGCACTTGAAGAGACTCCTGAAAGAGTAATGCAGAGATTTATGAGTCATATTCTGTATTATCTATCTAAAGGTAAGATAAGGGTGTCTCCAAGAGACTTAAGAAGTTCAAAGAATGACAGGCCCCTGTCTCAGGAAGTACTTGATCTATTACAGACTCAGGAATATAAAGACATGTTCAAGTTCTTTGAGGAGAGTGTCATATTCAGCTCTACCGCCAATCCCACTGGCATCTATAAAGAATGCAGGAGATATGCGGAAGGAAGAGGGGTTATACATACAAAGAAAGCTGTCTATAAAGGTGGGTTAGGAGAACTTAATGAAACGGATTCCTTTGATTATTATGTTCCTAATGATCCAGGTGAGTATATTATTCCATTCATAGATCATATTGGTTTGATTGACACTGAAAGAGGAATGAATCTTAAACAATCAATGGATAAGTTATCTGAATATCTGGCAAAGTATCTTAGAAATAACTATGGTATGAGTCCTGTAATTATTCAGCAACAATCCTTTGAGAATGAGAGTAATGATAACTTTGTCAGTGGGAAGATCAGACCATCAGCACAAGGATTAGGTGATAGTAAATATATTGCAAGAGACTGTAATATACTTCTAGGTCTGTTCAGTCCATTCAAGTTTGAACTCAATGAGTATAAGGAATATGACATAACAAAGTTCAGAGATAATATCAGATTCCTTGAGGTTCTTGTCAATAGAGACGGTGAGATGGGTGGTTTATGTCCTTTGTTCTTTGATGGTGCTGTATGTGATTTTCAGGAACTTCCTTTGCCTAAAGATACGGAAGGTCTTGCAAGGGTATATAGTTATCTGAAATACATTAGAGGAATACAACAAAGTTCAAAGGTGTTCTTCATGTCTTCAAGAAGAAAGTATTTGCATAGATGGAAAAGATTGTCTATCTTTGCACGGTTTAAAAGAAAAATAAAGGAGAAGTTAAATGGCTAAAATTCTAGTTCTTGCAAAAAGTGGATTTGGTAAAACTACCTCATTATGTGGTAGAAAGAAGTTTGGTATTGAAGGGTTAAACCCAGCAGAGACATTTCTCATTCAATGTGCAAACATGGAACTTGCTAACTTGGATTATAAGTTGATTGATGGAGTTACCAGTGCGGACAGCTTAAAGAATGTTATCGGCAATGGTAACAGAATTCAAGTTGGCAGTATCTCAGGTCTTGAGAAATTCAAGACAGTTGCAAAAGCTATTGAGATGTTGGCCCAATCACCATTCAAGAATATTGTAATTGATGATTTCAATTACTTGTCTCAAGATTATTATATGGCGAATGCCATGAAAGGCGGCTGGGATACACCAAAGCAAATTGGTTATGGTATGGGACTTGTCTTCAATGCATTTGAAGCTATTCCAACCAGAGAGAAAGACTTGTTTGTTATGGCTCATTATGAAGAGTATAAAGATAAGAATGGCGATTCCATTTCTTATAAGTTCAAGACTACCGGTAATATGGTGGACGGTTACATTACACCGGAAGGTAAGTTTGATATTATTCTTTATGGTAAGGCAGGTTGGGATGATCAGAACAAGAAAGCGATTAAACAGTTTGTGATTGACTTTGACGGTGAGTATCCTGCAAAGGATTCTATTGGTGCATTGGATGAATGTCCATTATATATTCCTAATGATTTAGGGTATGTAAAGAAGTTGATTGACAAGCATTATAACAGAGAATAATGGATAGGGAACAAGTAGTCAAGTTATTAAGGGATATACAGAATAGTCCTGACTTTTATAATGATATTGCAAAGAAAGATGTTATACTTAACTATTGTGTTGGGCATGGTAAATCTCCTCAACTATCCATTCAATTTGTTCAGATCATCAGTATAAATAGAGTGTTGCTGGATGAAATATTTCTTGATACACTGGAAATGTTGAAGAAAGAGCATACTATTAATACGTTATATGCATCACAGAATTCCATTAATAGAGGAAGTAACCCGATCTTATTAATATATTAATTAAAAGAAACATGAAAGAATTAAGTAGAACAGAATTGGCAACAGTTAAAAGAACTGCGGCTAATGTGAGAACATTCAGAGCTAAGAAGGCTAAGTTAGAGGCACAAAAGGCTAAAATTGATGCGGAACTTGAATCTGTAAACAGAAGTATTGATTTGTTTGAGCAGCCAATCATTGAAGTAACCGGTGGATTTACATCAGAACAAGTACTCAATGGTGAAATGGAACTTGCTATGAGTCAATCTGTAGAGAGTCCTTCTGAAGCTCCTGTAGAGGAAACAGTGTGTGGAGTATCTGTATCAGATTTGCAGGCACAAGACAATGTACTGAGAGCTGAAGAAGCTCCTGCCAATCCTTTTGGATTGAAGTTGGATGAGTCAGATCCCCTATCTTTTGAAGCATAAAAAACATTTGAATAATATGAAGAAGAACAGTGCGAAAGTAATGATGGCGTTTGCCAGTGGTTCAGAGTCTAAAGAACATGTAAGAAAGCTCTATATAGGTGTCGCACCTGTATTTGTTGCAGCAGTAAATCCTAACAAGGCATTACTGAGTGATTTCTACAACTTTGATGTGGAAGAGGAGCCGGTCTATATCAGTGAGGCTGAAGTAGGACCTGATGGTAACAAGGTTAAAGTTCCTCAGGTAAGAATTGACTTCCTTGTAGTATCTGATCCTGCAAAATGCAATGGCATCGAGATGAGAAAATCAATTATTTTCTTCATTAAGAAAGCAATCAGGTATAACAGAGATGCTACCAAGGTTCAAGTAATTGACAAGTATGGTCAGACTGCATGGCCTACAATTGAAGAGGCTAAAATCCATGCGATTCCTCAATATGCAAGTGGTCCTGCAAATCTTGACAAAGATTATAGACCTGCCTATATTGGTGAGGAAGAGTTGACCAACTTCATCAAGGCATATCTTAACATTCCTAATCCATCTTATTCTTATATAGATAAGAATACCGGTGATAAGGTTGTTAAGACTTTGGATGATCTTGATGATGCACTTGCCAGACTTGATAACATTGACAACTATTTCAAAGGTGATTACAGTGAACTGGAATCTATCTTGAAGCTTCAACCTAAGAATGTGGTGAAGGCTTGCTTTGGTGTAAGAACAACTGATGATAACAAACAGTATCAAGCTGTATTTACCCAGAAGTTCTTGAAGAATTCTGTTACTGACTACAGTTCTCTTGATAAAGAGATTCAAAGCAGGATAAATGCAGGTGGTTACAGTAACACTGAATTCAGTGTAGAACCTTTGCATGAATATGTAGTTGAACCGACTGACTTCAATGAAGCACCGGCTACTCCAAATGCAGGTACAGTTGAATCAGCCACTCCTTGGGCTTGGGCAACAAATAAATAACACTTAATCAAATATCATATGTTCAGTAGCGGCACTTTTAACATAACTCTTGAAGATTTATTGAGTAAAGTCAGTGAGTCTGATATATTATATCATTATTTCGGTATTGGTGAAATCCCATGTGTCGTATCCAGTCCTTTGAGAGTGGATAATGATCCGTCCTTTGGCATTTATACATTAGATGGAAACAAGATATACTGGAAAGACTTGGCTAGAAAGACTTCAGGAGGTCTTTGGGATATGTTAGGTGAGTATTGGGGGGTGAGTTACAGAGAAGTTTTAAAAAGAGTCTGGGAAGACTTACCCAATATAGCCGCTACTGCTCATGAATCAGGTAAAATGAAGAAGCCTAAATCAATCAGTAACTACAAGGAAGAGACTGATTTACAATGCAGGATCAGATGTTGGAAACAACATGATATTGAGTATTGGGAATCATTTGGAATATCTCTTGAATGGTTAAAGCGTGCTGATATATATCCTATATCACATAAAATAGTCATTAAAGGTTCTGACAGATTTACCTTTGTTGCTGATAAATATGCCTATGCTTATGTTGAAAGGAAAGAAGGTAAGGTTACTCTTAAGATATACCAGCCATTCAGCACTACCTTCAAGTGGAGCAACAAGCATGACAGGTCTGTCATCAGTCTTTGGACTAAAATACCTGAGTTTGGTGAAAAATTGGTTATTTGCGCTTCAATGAAAGATGCCTTATGTTTGTGGGCCAATACTGGAATACCGGCAATAGCCATACAAGGAGAAGGTTATACAATGAGTGATACTGCAATCAGTGAGCTTAGAAGAAGATATAAAGGGATTTATATACTTCTGGATAATGATGAGGCTGGCTTGGAAGATGCAAGGAAACTATCAGAGTCTACTGGGTTCACTAATTTAGTATTGCCTGATTATGGATATAAAGATGTATCTGACTTATATAAAGGACTACAAGACCCAAATCAATTCAAACAGGTAATCTTCAGCCTTATAAATGGAGAGGGAATAAAAAGCGATATCCCATTTTAATTAATTAAAAAAGAAAACATTATGGAAGCTAGAAAAATTTTATTTGTCCTGAGTAACAGCTCAAATCAGAAAAGCATTATGTCAGAAGCAGAAACTCTTGGTGCATTGAAAGCAGACATGAGAAGAGCAGGTATTGACTATGACGGTATGACATTCTATGAAGGTAGGACTAGAACAGAGTTGAAAGATGATGCTTCGGTTCTCCCTGTAAATGTGCCTGTGCCTGCAAAGGGAACTGCTCCTGCAACTACTACTAATGACTTGGTGTTCATGCTGACTACAGCTAACAAGAAAATCAAGTCAGGTGCTTTGAGTCCTGAAAGAAAGAATACTCTTGAGAAAATCAAGGCTAAAGGTTTAGGTGCGGCAGTAACTGCAAAGTTTGGTAAGAATGCGACTCAGTGTAAAACTCCTGATTTGTTGGCGTTTCTTGCAGAACAATCCAAGCCCGCATCCCAAGTAGCTGCAAAAGCACCTAAGGCAAAGAAGGTGGAAGAAGAAAAAGCGGCAGTAGATGAGAACCCTGATATCACTATCAAAGAAGTGATTAAAGGTGAGCCTATTGATATTACACCTCGTACAGAATGTGTAGATAAAGCAGCAAGAGAAGTTCTTGGTGAGCTTATTGAAATGCTTGCAGATGAAGTCGGTCTTAATGACGGTTATAGTCGTCTTCTTAAGAAACTTGATACAGGTGCGGTGTCTGAGGAACAGAAACAGCCGGCTGAAACTAAAGCTGTTAAAGAAGAAAAACTTTCAAACAGTGAAATCAATGATTTGTTTGGTGGTTGGGCCAAATAAATGACAATACAGAGGTTGGTGGGTAATCATCAGCCTCTTCTTTTTTAGTGATACAATGAGTGTAGAAGAAAGACTGACAAATTTATACAACTCCTTCATGGAGAAGCCTGATATCATTTATGGTGTATTCAAGAACTTCTTTGGTGAAGAGTTTGTGGATATGCAGAATTATCCGTCATTAGATGAATATATCAGTAATGCAAAAATGTTGCATTCAGAAGAGTCCATCATGATTGATGATACAATAGAGGATTCGTCATTTTCCAGAATAAATATACTTGTCAGGTTTCCTGAGGTGAGAATTACCAATGAGAATGATAAGTATATAGATATATGGGAACTTTATGCCAGAGTTACAATTACTTATTCAGGTACCATGCATGGTGATTTTGGATTGAATAGGTCTGAGTATGATTTATTTCAGTTAAGAAATGGTTATATGCATAGTCATATCAGTTCTATTCCCTTTAGCAGACTGACAGAATTTCAAAGTCCCTGTTTAGGTTCAGGACCTATTAGAGGTACTATCGCAACATTAAATGACAGTGATATTGAATTTGATGAATTAAGATGGGAATTGTTCTGTCTTGAATTAAGTAAATATGTTCAAGTTGAATCCTTGGCAGGAGGACCTTATCATAGACTTGAAGAACTTGGTGGCAGTAGTATGAGAGTACAGTCTATTACATGGCTTATGTATAGGGACAATCAACTTAGAAGCTACAGCTCTCTTGACACTGGTCTATATAAAGACTTTATGATATGGTTATTAGGAAAGAAGAAATTAAGATTTGACTTTCTTAATGGTTATGGTATAGGTATGTCCTATATTCAATGGACTGTATTTATAAGCAATGAGTTTATTGAATGGTACAATATAAGGTATAAAGAGGGAGAAGTGACCGCTTCCTATAAGGAATTACTTTCAGAAGGTCTGTTGTATAGAGGTGTTTTAAATAACAATAAGATATATATCAGCAGATATAGTGCGTCCAATAATTACCTTCAGTATGCAGGCAGGCCGGTTTGCACATTTAAAGGCAAGCCTGTTTTATTTAAGATAAGAAGAGGTAATACAGATACGAATGATAATAATATGTCTACATTCCTAGCTCCAGTGATTGTAGAACATTTTTATAAATGTATTTTAGAAACAGTTAATTATGAGTATAGAAACGAAACCCAAACTACTGGAGCTGACAAGAAAGTCTACTTCATATAAGTTGGCAGTCACTCCAGAACTTGAACAAAAGATAAGATATTTCTTAGACAAGTTCCCATCAATAGAATATTCAGGTACTTTATTTTATACTGTATCCGGTAGTTTTGAAACTGAAGATTTAGTAATCACCGCCTTTGATTTCCTGTTACAGGATATAGGTGTAAGCGGTTATACTGAATTCAATCAATCTCCTGATGTAATAGGATATATGGTAGACCATCCTGAACTATTGGGAGAAGATATATATCAAGGATTAATGCATTCACATCATACAATGGGTGCGTTCTTTAGTGGGACAGATCTGGCTACTCTTAGAGAAGAGGGCAGTGACAGAGTCCACTTTGTATCTTTGATTATTGATACTGAAGGTACTTACAAAGCAGCTATTACAAGAGTAGTTTCTGAAGAAATGACAGCGACAGGCTATGTTAGGTATCCTACATATAATGGTAAAGAATCAACTGGACAACCTGTTAGTTATTCTTTTACTAGAAAGAAGCTTGAATATTTCATGCTTGATGTAGAAAGACCTGTGATCGCCTATCCCTTTAAAGGGCTTGCTGACAGAATTCTGGAAGTTCAAAAGCAAAAGGAGGAAGCCAAAAAGAAGGCTACTCCTGTTTATGGAGGCAATTGGCAAGGTGGTAGTGGGTATAATGGTTACACTCCTGGAGTATATGACTGTACCACCAGACAATGGAAGGATACCAAGCCTGGCACTCCTAAGAATACAGCCTTTAACTATCAGACTGATGTAGGAAGAGGCAATGCCATTCCTGAGAATAAACCTTGTGTTCCTTCAGTGGTCACTCCACCAGTACAGGAAGAACTTCCATTTGAACAGGAGACTCAAGAAGAGGTGATACCTCCATATGGTGAGGTAAAAGTTGATCCTACTGTCATTGAAGAAATTGCAAGACAGTTGGTAACTGGAAATATTTCTTATGGAGTGTATGAGAATGAAACACTTGAAGAGTTAGCTAAAATAGGAGAAGAATCATATGCTCAAAGATTTGAAGATGACTCACTATTTCATGCCTGGGCAGAAGGTTATGTTGAATTCTTGGTTTATTATGCTGAAGACCCAGCTCTTGGGCAGTATGAAGATGATGTATTGGCTGCATTGGTTGCTTATGATTTAGTTGAGAAACTTAACAAGTTGGCTAATAGAGGAAAATACATCAATCAGTTTATTGGAATGATTGAAAGGTATATTATTTAATTATGGATATGGATAATAATGAACAGCTTATAGAAGCAGGAACAAGTTCTACACTTGATACAGACGGATTTTTTAGTCAAGCCCCTGAAGCTCAAGCAGCGGAGGCGCTTGGTGATATCATTAGAATAACTGATGTATCTGAGGAGCAGACCGGTGAATCTGTAGAAGAGGAGGTTAACCAAGTCTTTGCTGATGACATTCCCATTTTAGTTGAAGAGTCTCATGTGGAATTGGCCTCAGAGGAAGAGGAATTGCCGGCAGCGGCTCTTGAATCTCAGAATAATGAAATCCCTGTCAACTCTCCTACTCTTCTAGTAGAAGATGCTACCAGTAGATTTAGCGGTGCCTCATGGTATGACAAGATTAGAACAAAGATTATATTATTAGCTGGATTAGGAGGTATTGGTAGTTACGTTGCCTTCTTATTGTCAAGAATGCATCCATTTAAAATAGTGATGTATGATGATGATAAGGTAGAATCGGCTAATATGTCTGGCCAATTATATTGCATGGAGAATATAGGAGAGTATAAGGTCAATGCGATATATAGCACAATGAAGAAGTTTTCAAACTTCTATAATGCAAATGCTTTAAGAGAGAGGATTACTGACGGAACTTTAGCTAGGGATATAATGATATGTGGGTTTGATAACATGGAAGCTAGAAAGACGTTCTATAGAGTATGGAAAACCCATGTCAGGAGTTCAAACAGCAAGGATAAATGCCTGTTCATTGATGGGAGACTTGCGGCAGAAGAGTTTCAGGTGTTTGCAATTAAAGGTGATGATGAAAGGGCAATGGGAATCTATGAGGAAGAATGGCTGTTTGATGACTCTGAAGCTGAAGAGACTTTATGTAGTTATAAACAAACTACATTCATGGCTAATATGATTGGTTCTGTAATGGTTAATTTATTTGTGAACTTTGTAGCTAATGAATGTGATCCGGTATTTCCAAGAGATGTTCCTTTCCTAACTACCTATGATGCAAGTACTGTGTATTTTAAAGTAGAGATGTGATTATGGCAAGAGTAGGTTCAAGATTAAAAGATGCTATAAACTTTCTAAGTTCTGCATATAGCCACCATCAGTATAATCCTATACGCTATAGTCCGAATATAAACTGGGAAAGAAACAATGTCTTTTCAAAGTTCTTTATAGCTGATATAACTGGCCCTGAGATAATAGTTCCTGTAGTTATGAGAGGACATGTTGAAGAGGTTATCAGCAGTAATATTGTATATAAGGTAATGACTCATATAAAGAAAGAAGTGGTATTTCCAATTTATATCAGAGATTGCAATCCTGCTGTAAGAACTGCTGATGGCTTTATATCAAAGGTATTTGATGAATCACCAGAATTAGGATTGTCTAGAGTTACTGTCAAAGACACGGCTTATATTGGAAGTAGGGGCTGTATATTTGATAATGATGGAAAACTTCTTATGCTTTGTGCTCTTGTTGGCAGGTATTTACTTCATGACCAACCAGGTGATTCATTTTTTGGTACTGTAAAAGGTTTTACTTATGATGAGGTCAGACTGTATATTCATTCTGATGTTGTTAGAAGTGAAAGTGATGTGGTGTGTAAAGCAATTATGAATAAAATAATGCCTTTTATGTTATCATCAGAGTTTAGAAAACCATATAGTCGAAATATAAGATGTTTTGATGCCGGTAATTCTATAAGAACTACAGTCATTATTGATGATATCAGCAGGTTTGTAAGAACTCCTGCATTTAGTAGTGACTATACTGATGAGGATATAAATAACATGTTGAGTGTCAGAGCTTCTGAAGTTGCGGATCAAATTAAGTTGGTATGACACTAGGTGAATACTTCGGTGATTGGATTAGGGTTATGGATGTTAATGAATTGGATAAGGTTACTAAGACTATAGGCAATATAAGGAAGCCTATATGTCCTAATATACCTGATGTGTTTAAAGCATTTACATTATGTTCATATAATAACTTGAAGGTAGTTATGATAGGACAGGACCCTTTTCCTCAGAAAGATGTGGCGACAGGTGTTTTGTTTGGTAATAAGAAGGAGGTAAGTGAAGAAGACTTGTCTCCCTCACTGAAGATTGTTAAGGAGGCGTCTGTTGATTTTGAAATTCCACATAACAGTATTGTCTTTGACCAGACTTTAGAGAGCTGGGCCAATCAAGGAATTCTTATGATAAACTCCGCATTGACTGTAGAAATGAATAAAGCAGGCAGCCACATTATGTTATGGAGACCGTTTATGACTAAGTTATTAAAGAATCTGTCAGAGTGGAATACAGGTATTGTTTATGTTCTGTTTGGTGAACAAGCCAGAACATTTGTACCTTATATTAATAGTAAATCCAATATCATTCTGGAAGAAAAGCATCCGGCTTATTATGCTAGAACAGGTAGTAGAATGCCTTCTACAGTCTTTAAAATTATCAGTAAATTAACTAAAGACAAGTATGGTGAGCCAATAGTATGGTTCCAGGAGTATTAATTAAATAATAAGTATTATGAAGAAAAAGTATGTATTTGCAGGTACAGGTGATTCTGTATGTGGAGGTGGTAAATCTGGTGGGGCGATAGTATGCAAGTCTGGAGATATATTCTTCTTTGACTGCATCAATGAACGTGTTATGACTAAGCTTCTCTCAGAAGGTTTTATTAGGGAAGTCAAAGAAGAGACTGTCAGTTATGAGAAACCTGTTTCTCCTTCAGTAGATGATATTATTTTTGAGACTATCATCATGTCTATTGCAAAAAGACTGAAGTGGAAGGTTGATAATGTGTTTAAATACCTTGATAACCTTGCTTACATTAATGAGGGTGCGGTACTTGCAGTCTTATTAAGAGAAGTGGCTGTAATTCTTGACAGACAATATCCAGACCATATTGAGAATAGTGGGAAAATCTATACTATTGATATGGCTAAAGGTGAGATTGTAGAGGTTAAAGATATTCACAAGATAAAGAATTTCAGAAACTTTGCCGCATTTAGAACTGTTCGAGATGCTGTTACTGCGAAGAAAGTACTGAAGGACCTTATGTTAGCAGCATTCAGTAAAGGTGGGAGAAAATAAGAAGATACTTAATGCCTCTAGGAAAGAGTTTGATGGAATTAAATTCAAGTCAGAACTTGAAGTGATGATTTACAAGACTCTTAAAGAATCAGGATTTAACCCTTTCTATGAACCGACTACTTACACCTTATGGAGAGGTTTTAGACCTATAGTACCTTTCTATGATAAAGATAAGAAGACCAAGCTTCTTAAATTGAATCTCAAGAAGATAATAGATATAAAACATACTCCTGACTTTGTGTTTCTATATAATAATGTAGTTATTGTCATAGAGGCTAAAGGTATGGAGAATGATGTATTCTATATAAAGAAGAAGTTATTCAGAGCTTATCTTGAATATTTATATAGAGAGACTGGACAAAAGTCTATGTATTTTGAAATCTTTACCAAGAAACAGCTTCTGGAGGCTATAGAAATAATTAAAGGTTATGGAACCAGTGGAGAGAATAAAAAGATTGGCTCAGTACCTGCCAAAAGGTGATATTGCATTAGCTCATACTTTCATTGATTCAAGAGATTTTGAGTCACTGCAAGAGTTGGTTGATTCAGCTATTGTTAAGACTAAAAGAAACATTAGCAGTGACAATCCTAAGGAAGAGTATCTTAGTTTAGATGTGGATGAAATGGAAAAACTAAAGACAGAAGTAGATGATTATGTAGACCAGCTACAACTGCCTGAACAAGATGATGAATTTGATAGTTATGAAGAAGAGTATTGTTGATAGTTATGAAGAAGAGTATTGTTGATAGTTATGAAAAAGAGTATTGTTGACATTTCATGGAAAGTAGATGAACCTGCCTATAGGGCAGACCCGGCCTTTAGCTATTCTACCTTAAGTAAGTATGATAGGGAAGGATTCAGAAAATTAGGCAGTCTCTTTGATAAAGTGGAAAGTCCTGCATTAAGATTTGGTTCAGCAGTCGATACTATGTTAACTGATGGAATTGATGCCTTTAAAGAGAGATTTACTGTATGCGAGTTTCCTTCATTATCAGAAGCACTTATAGGAATATCCAGAGACTTGTTTGAAAGTTATGGCAGTCAATATAGAAGTATTGATTTAATACCTGATGATGATATAATAGCCCATACTGTCAGTTATCAACCGACTTGGGGTGCGGAAGCTAAACTAAGAACTATAAAAAGCAAGTGTAATGATTACTATAAATTGTTGGCTATATCAGCAGACAAGGAGATATTATCCCAGAAAGATTATAACGATACTGTTGCCTGTGTTAATGAATTGAAGAATAATCCTTACACTAAGTACTTCTTCTATGTTAATCCATTTGATAATAGGTTTGAGAAGGTGTTTCAGTTAAAGTTTAAGGCTAAATACAATGGAATATCTGTCAGATGTATGTTTGATGAGTTAATAGTTGACCATGAAGAGAAGGTTATATATCCTATAGACTTAAAGACCAGTGGTCATGCAGAAGAAGACTTTGAACGGTCATTTGTTACATGGAGGTATATGATACAAGCCCAGCTTTATACATATATACTTCAACAGGTTATTGGTGAGGACGGGTACTTCAAGGACTTCAAGATAGCTCATTATAGCTTTATAGTCATTAACAGATGTACATTAGCTCCACTTGTATGGAGGTACTACGGTAACTTTAGTGAAGTTGACCTGAAGGATAATGAAGGTAATGTCTATAGAAATTGGAGAAAGCTCTTAGAGGAATTGGACTATTATCTGAATGAACCTTCAAGTAAATATACTAAAGAGGCTAAAGAAAGGAATGGTATTATGAAAATAGATAATTTACAACCGGCATGATAGTAATTAAAAGAGATGGAACCAAAGAGGAGTTTAGTATAGAAAAGGTTATTTCAGTTGTCAATAAATCATTTGAGTCTGTAAATCAGGTAACACCTGACTATGTACCGGCAGCTCTTATGCAACTTGTAGAAGAGTCAGATGTTATTGGTGTAGAGGAAATTCAGGATAAAGTTGAGACATTCCTTATGAAGACCGGTAATTATAAAGCGGCTAAATCTTATATTCTATACAGAGAGAAGCATAGAGAGGCAAGAGAAATCAATGATAGGCTTGACTATATGGAAAAATATAGTAAGTCTAATGAGAATGCGGCCTCCTCATCAGAGACAGATGCCAATGCCAATGTATCTATGAAGAATGTTGTTACTCTAGAATCTGAAGTTCCTAAGACCAAGAATAGAATTATTCAAAGAACCAGGATGAAGAATAAGCTGAATGTCTTGTTTCCTGAAGTAGCCAAGCAATATGAGGATGATATTGACCATCATATTATTTATATACATGATGAAGCCAGTTCGGCAGTTCCCAAGAACTATTGTGAGGCAGTATCATTATATCCGTTAGTTTCAAGTGGAATTAAAGATATGGATGGTATAACTCCTAAGATAGCCGGTCACTTATCAAGCTTCTGTGGGCAGTTTAATAACCTGGTGTTCTTACTGTCAGCCCAATGTAAAGGTGCTGTGGCTTTTGGAGAGTTCTTTAACTACTTTGATTACTTCTGTGTAAAAGATTATGGTGAACATTATCCATTAAGAGAGGATATGTATGCTGATTCTGAGTTTGTTAAGAGTAGAAAGACTATAGGACAGAAGATTGAGGATGCTTTTCAGACCATAGTTTACTACATTAACCAACCTGCACAGAATAGAGGTTGGCAATCTCCTTTCACTAATATAAGCTACTATGATAAGTATTATTGGGAGGCTTTATTTAAAGACTTCTATTTTCCTGATGGAACACAACCTTCATGGGAGAGAGTGTCTTATCTGCAAAAGAAGTTTATGAAGTGGTTTAATAAGGAGAGAACCAAAGCCATGCTGACTTTCCCTGTTGAAACTATGGCATTATTAACTGATAAAGAAGGTAATTATCTTGATGAGGATTACAAGAACCTCACAGCAGAGATGCATAGTGAAGGTCATTCATTCTTTGTCTATATCAGTGATAATCCTAATGGTCTTGCCTCTTGTTGCAGACTAAGAAATGAGATTGGGGAGAATGTATTCAGTTTCACTAATGGTCTTACAGGTGTTAGAACAGGTAGCTGTAATGTTATTACTCTGAACATCAACAGGATAGTTCAAGACTTCTGTAGAGGCCACTACAATGGTCCAGATAGGGAGAAATGGATAAGAGAGTTCAAAGTATATCTCACTGATATTCTTGAGAGAGTTTATAAGTATCATATAGCTTATAAAACTGTCTTGTATGAATGGGAAGAGAGAGGTATGTTCAATGCTTCTACTGCCGGTTATATCGGTATGAGAGACTTGTTCTGTACTATCGGTATTAATGGTATCAATGAAGCTGCAAGGTTCTTGGGTATGGAAGTATCCTACAATGAGGATTATAAGCAGTTTTGCAGATTGATCACCGGTACTATCAGTGAGCGGAATAAACTACATAACAGTAAGAAGTTTAAGTTCAATACTGAACTAGTTCCAGCAGAAGGTCTTAGTTCCAAGAACTATAACTGGGATAAAGAAGATGGTTATTGGGTTCCTGATGATACTAAAATCTATAATAGCTACTTCTATAATGCTTGGGATGATAACACAAGTATTCTTGATAGGTTTAAACTGCATGGAAAGGAGTTTACAGAGCTTCTTGATGGTGGTGTAGGTCTTCATTGCAATCTTGAAGAACATCTAAGCAAAGAACAGTATCTCAAGTTAATGGACTTTGCGGCAGAGAAGGGAACCTCTTATTTCACTTATAACATTCCTAATAGTGAGTGTACTAATGAAAAGTGTCATTATATTACCAAACATGCTATGGAGAAATGTCCCAAGTGCGGTTCTCCTATGGAGATTTGGACAAGGGTTGTAGGATTCTTGAGACCGGTAAGTAAGTATGATGAAGGCAGACAATGGGATGCAACTAAAAGAGTGTATAAATGAAATATGTAGATACTAAAGTAGTAATGCGGGAAGTTCCTGATGAAATCACCTTAGCCATAAATATAAGTAATTGTCCATGTCATTGCAAGGGCTGTCATAGCTCTTACCTGGCACAGGATATAGGAGAGGACTTAAGCATTGAAAGACTGGCACAGTTAGGTACTGAGGCAGAAGGAATCACCTGTATTGCTTTTATGGGAGGTGATGCAGACCCTAAGAGAGTTAATGGACTTGCTGAATGGGTTAAAGAGGAACTTGACTTGAAAGTATGCTGGTATAGTGGAAGGGATACTATAAGTGATGGAATCAATCTTGAAAACTTTGATTATATTAAAGTGGGAAGATATGATGAATTCTTAGGTCCTCTTAACAGTAGGACTACCAATCAAAGACTGTATAAGGTAATAGACAGTAGATTGTTTGATATAACAAACAGATTCTGGAATGAAGATTGAAACTAAATACAGTATGGGAGATGCTGCCTTTGTTATGTACAATAACAGGGCAGTTCCCATAAAAATCATGGGAGTGCATTACTCTATTGATGTGTATCAAGGTGAACATATTCACTATTCAAGTGATATATCATCCATTGATGGTATGGTTAGGTTTGAGGAAAAGCATGTATTTGAAACTAAAGAAGATTTATTGAAAACATTATGAAAATTAAAGTAAAAGGAATAACAGCAGGATGTTTGCCTTTCATTATAGAGAAAGGTGATTGGATTGATTTAAGGGCAGCGGAAACAGTCAGCTTTAAAGCACCGCAAGCTGGTGTCAGAAAGAGAGAAACTATTGATGGTAAGACAGTAAGTCATAGAGATGTCACCTTTGACTTCAAATTAATCAAGCTAGGTGTTGCCATGCAATTGCCTGAAGGTTTTGAAGCAGTGGTATTACCAAGAAGCAGTACTCCAAAGTCAGGAATAATGTGTGCTAACAGTGAGGGAGTCATTGATAATTCATATTGTGGCAATGATGATGAATGGAGATTCCCAGCTATTGCCTTCCAAGCTACAACTATCAATAAAGGTGATAGAATCTGTCAATTCAGAGTTCAACTGAGTCAAAAAGCAACTATATGGCAGAAGCTTAGATGGTTGTTTAGTAACAGGATTAAGCTTGTGAGTGCGGACAGACTTGAAGGTAATAACAGAGATGGGTTTGGAACTACTGGTGTTAAATAATAACTCAGAAATAAAGATGGGAATATGGTAATGAATATATTATTTGTAATAGGACTTGTAATCTTAGCTTCTTTCTTTGCTAAGATTGTTGATGTCTATAGAAAGAAAGAAAAGAGAGCACAGGCATATAGAATGTCATTCAGAGAGACTCTGGATTTAACTGACATTCCTATTGTAACTTTCAAATGTGGAGAAAAGAAGTTAAACTTCTTATTGGACACAGGTGCCAGTGATTCTATAATCAACAAATCAGTAACTGATGATATTAAACATAGTCCTACTGGAGTAAGGAACACCATCTATGGTTCTGATGGTAATAGGAAGGAAGCGGATAAGACATCCATTGATATTACTTATAGAGACAAGACATATAGTGAGGAGTTCTATGTTATGGACTTAGACACTGCATTCTCTAATCTTAAGAGTGACTTTGGTGTCAATTTACATGGAGTACTTGGCAGTTCTTTCTTCCAAAAGTATAGATATATAATAGATTTCGAGGAACTGGCTGCATATTCAGTAGTATGATGGAAGATATAATTGAACTTAAATCAAGAGGAGATGATACTAACTATTTAAAGAAGTTAAAGAAGCCTGATGGCGGTGAATCTAAAACTTATACTTTAAAAGTCAGTTATCCTGTCATTACTGCCGGGTATTTACCCAATGGTAAGATGTACATACAACCATCTGGAAGTTCAATTATTGCTGCAGGTGAAAGACTTAATGAAGCTGATGCTGTTGTCAAGTCTATCAACTACACTAATGGGTATGGTTACAGCATAACTTTTGAGTAGCATGATATATTTTGTAAGCAGACAATCTGAGCTGTTTGATGAGGCAGAATATACAATGATGAGTATTGAAGATTCCCTAAATATGTTAAATACTTGGGAAATGTTTCAATTTGATACTGAAACCTCTGGCAGAGATGCTCATATAAATACAGTCTTACTTATGCAATTTGGTGATATTAAGGGGGAAAATCAAATAGTAGTGGATGTTACTACTGTAGACCCCTTGATATACAAAGATTATATACAAAGTCATTTTATGGTAGGTCAAAATTTAAAGTTTGACTTGCAGTTCTTGTTTAATTATGGTATTATTGTAACTGAATGTTATGATACTATGATTGTTGAACAATTACTGTTTCTTGGTTATCCATTCTTCCTAGTAGGAATGAATACTGATCTTATGAATAAGTATTGTGACTTTGTGTATAACTATGAAGGATATGATAAATTAAGTCCTGAAACAAAGAAGGTATTACTATATGAGGAAATTCCTGATGTTGCTGAATTTATTTATAATTATTCTGGAGTAGGTTTAAAAGCAATTGCATATAGGTATCTTAATATAGATATAGATAAGACTGTCAGAGGTGAGATCATTTGGAGAGGTATGGATGCTGCTGTTATCAAATATGCGGCTGGTGATGTCATGTATCTTGGTGATATAATGGCAAAGCAACTGGAAGAGTTGGGAAGAAGGGAGTGTGTTAATGGTGCTAAGTTAGAATGTGACTTTGTTCCTGTTATAGCTTATCTTGAATGGTGTGGTATAAAACTTGATGAAAGTAAGTGGAAAACAAAGATGGTCTATGATGAGACTATTAAGAGAGTCTTTAATAAATCATTAGACAGTTTCATTGTAAGTTCAGCACTTGGAAAGGATAGTTTTATAGCTTATATTTCATTATCTGATAAGGATGAAGATGAACTAAGTGATGAAAGAAAAGCGTTTAAAGAGGAGATCAGAGCACATGAATTTGATATAGAAGAACCTTGTGGTGCTAAGTTTGAAGCTTATAAATGTAAGATAAAGACTGGATTATCAAGTAAATATATCAAAATAGACAGACAAGGTGATTTATTCTCTGGGTTTAATACCGAACCTCAATCCTTAGTAAATTGGAATAGCTCTACTCAAGTTGTTTCCATACTTAAAACATTAGGTTTCAATACTTCTGTTATAAGTAAAAGCACTGGTGAAGAAGCTGATTCAGCACTTGAAAAGGTTATAGCCAAACAGAAAGGAATAAATGATGCGTTTCTTAAAGCTTATCTTGATTATAAAGAAGCTGATAAAGTTTGTTCTACTTATGGCCAGTCATACATTAATGCCATCAATCCTAAAACAGGAAGAATACACACTAAGTTCAGGCAACTTGGCGCATCTTCAGGTAGAATGGCTTGTGGTTCCCAACAAATAAATACTGACTTGGCTAAATTAAAGGGACTTCCTGTAAATACTAAGAGCGGTAAACTTAAATGTGCCTATCCACAAGTTCAGAATCTACCTGCTGATCATAGGACTAGAGGTTGTTTTGTCAGTGAGAAAGGCAACTTATTCTGTAGCTGTGATTATAGTGCTATAGAATCAAGACTTGGAGCTGACATATACAATGAAAAGTCTATGATTGAAGAGTTCTTACATGGTTCTGGAGATATGCATTCTCTAGTTGCTAAAGCATGTTTCCCTAAAGAACTTGAAGGTATTGAGGTTAAGATGGTCAAGAAGTTAAGGCCAGACCTAAGAAAGAAGGCTAAAGCACCGGAGTTCGCTAAACAATTTGGTGGAGGTTCTTCTTCTATAGCTGATTCTTTAGGTATATCTATTGAGGAAGCTGATGAAATAGGAAATGCTTATGATAAGGGTTTCCCTGGGGTAACTTCTTATGGAGAAAAGGCTCTGAAGGCAGTTAAAAAGGATGGTTATATATTGATTAATCCTATTACTGGACATAAAATCTATTGGAGTGACCACTCCTATTGGTTAATGGAAGGAGCCAGATTCACCAGTGAGTTTTGGGATAACTATAGAAAACAAAAAGAGCTGTCAGGTGATGAGTTTCATAAAACTTGGATGAGAAGAAGAGTGTCATCACACTTTAAGGCAGTCAGTAAATGGGGTAGACTTGGATTAAACAGTCCTACTCAGGGTACAGGTGCTATTGTATTAAAGTATGCTGTAACTAACTTCTTCAAGTGGATTGTAGCTAATGGCCTGTTCCCTGTTGTTAAAATAGTAAATCTGGTACATGATGAAATATGTATAGAGTATCCTGAATCTATGTCAGAAATAGCTGATAAACTTAAATTCTATATGGAAGAATCAGCTAAGATGTTTTGCAGTAAACTTCCTATTCCTGCTGAGGCATCTATAGGAACATATTGGATTCACTGAATGTATGTATTAATAATTGGGATAGGTGTAGCCCTTGCTATATTGGCAGGGCTACTTTATTATTCAAATAAATCTCAAAAGAGTCAGATTTATGTTTATCCTAAAACTAAAAACCGATACCTGGTTAAAGGTATAGTTAAGATGAAGGATATTAATAGTGGTGAGTGGACTGATGCTGTTCTATATGTCAGCATGAAGAACAGACATCATTATGTTAGGGAGAAAAGACAATTCCTTGACAAGTTTGTAACATTAAAAGATTGGGAGGAGACTAATGGATGTAAAACCAGGTGATTTATATGAGTACACAGGAGAGACTGGCTTTGATCTTGTTCAGAATAATTCATATCCTATAATAGATATAGGTAAAAATAATGATATAACTATTAAAACGGATAATGGTCATAGGATATTTTCATGGGAGAAGTTTATTACTGTATTTGAGCCTGTTGTACTTAGCAATTGTAATCCTTCAGTGAAAGCGGGAGATACAGTCAAATGTATAAAAAGTCTTGATTACTTTGATGAAGGGTGTACATATACTGTACTTGGTGCAGGTTCTGTTGGAAGAACAGTAATTAGAGATAAGTTTGGTAATGCCAAGTATATTGAGCCTTATGAATTCAACACCTGTTTCACTACTACCTTTCAAGTAAATGACAGCAGTGATGAATTAGTTGGGAATTTTAAGAATATTACCTCAAAGATGATTGAGACTTATGAAAAGAAGAATCATGATTATGGTGATTCTTTTGGTAAATCTCTTGATAAGTTCGGACTTATAGCATCTGTAGTTAGAATGGGAGATAAGATGGATAGAATTGAAAGTCTTATAAATAAATCAATTCAGAATCCTGCTTATCCATCTGTTTCAGTTAAAGATGTTAATCTTGTTAAGGATGAGTCTATTAAAGACACATTGCTTGATTTGGCTAATTATGCGGTAATGACTTTAGTTTGGATGAATAACCATGAGTGAAGTGAAGGATATAATGCAAGAAAATGATAAGAAACTTGCAGAGCTTAAAGAGGCTGCAAGTCCTCTTATTAAATATCTGTGTGAGAATTATCACCCTCATATAACTGCAATTGTAACACCTGTAGGTGTAGAAGTGATGGAGGGTATTCAAAGTGTTTCAAATATAACAGAATTTATAGTTGATTGAAATGGCACAACAAGGAATTTATTGTGCCCCAGACAATACAGTCCCTAATAGGGATAGACAGCCTACTGGGAAGCAAAGGAAGCGGAGAGCTGGAAATAACATACTTTGGAGATTGAAAGGCATGTCTGTTCCTCATTATGCTGGAACTGGAATACTGACTCCAATTGAAGTGGAGAAGCCCACACAAGCTTTCTCTTTAATTGGAGAAGCAGTAAATGACTCTACCCAATCCAGCGGAGAACTTGGGTTCAATGCAGTAGGGAGATGTGGATATTGTGGTAAACCTTCAACACATGAAGGTGGTCTATGTGATAATTGTTATAATATGGGAGATTAATATGGGAGAACTATCAGTTGAAAATGTAATCACAAAGGCAGCTAAAGAATCGTTTATACCACCTGGATTATGGGTGATTGCTTATGATTCAAGAGCTGTTGGTAAGGGTATTGCAATGGTGAAAGCACCTGATGCAGAAGAAGCTGGTCAAATATTGACAGCTAATGGTATGTATAATGGCAGTCCGCAAGATTATCTTATAACTAAGACAGAGGAAATGGTTGTTCCACCTTGTTGTGGGTTAATGGCTGAACAAACAGTTGGATTCTTTAATAACAATTGATTATGGATAACCTGCCACTAGGAGCAGAAAATAATCCTAATGCACCATTTAATGAACCTTTGAATGTTTCTTGTACAAGGTTTGTCAGTGTAACTATATCATATTATGATACATTGGAATTACCACCAGATGCAACTGGTAGACAGATTGAAGAAGCCTTTATAGATAAGGCTGACAGTGGGAAGTTTCCTAAAGAATTCAATGTTGATGAAATTGTAGTTCTAGATGAATAAAGTATGGTAGATGTATTAGGAAATAAAGTAGAAGTAGGGGATAAAGTATTGTTTATCCCCAATCATTATAAAGAACTCCTTATAGGAACCATTACCAATGTTACTAGTGTGAGAGTTAAGATTAAATTCTCAAAATCAAGTAGTTATATTAAAACAAGTAACCAATTTGTAAAGATATGAGATTAATTAAACCAAGTTTTGAGATTTGGGGACAAGAAGCTGGTCTTGAAGGTATCTATAAACAGATAGAAAGAGCAGGCAGAGTATGTTATAAATCTGAAGATAAAATAACAGAAACTTCTGCTAAGGAATTTGTTGATAGGATGATAAAGTCTGATCATTGTTACACTGGTGATACAGAAGTATTAACAGAAAATGGCTGGGTAAAATTTAAAAACTATAGGGGGGAGAAAGTAGCTGCTGTAAATAGTGACTGCTCCTTTAAAGGGTTTGAGGCTCCTAAAAGAACAGTTAATTATAGATATAGAGGTAATTTTTATTATTACCCTTCTTTAGGTATTGAAGTTACTGATGGCCACAATATGTTTGGGGTATTCGGGGAGAGTGAAAACAACTTCTATAATAATACCTCTTATTCTTTATTTAAGTGTAATGCCTCTTATAGAGATAATAACGGTAGAGAAAAAACTTTGGGGGAAAGAATGTTCAAAACTCCCAAACATTGTTCTAAACCTATATATAATAATCCTTATGGTGAACTTATTGGGTTTTGGTTAGGGGATGGCTGCTATGCTCCTGAAACTAAAAACAAGCTGATATTTCATTTGAAGAAGAGTGGAAAGATTGAATATTTGAAGAAGTTATGTGAGGAACTTGGTTATATTTTTGAATCAAGAAAATCTAACTATTATACTGTAACTAACCCTAATATAGGAAGCAGCTTTCACTCATTATATTATAATGAAGGAAAAAGGCTTCCTTTGGGCTATTTTCCCTCAATAGGTATGGCATACTCTATTATACAGGGATTGATTAATTCCGATGGAAGTCTTGGAGTAAATACTAAAACCATAACATTCACTAATACAAGTAAAAGTATTATTGACTGGTTAATGATATATGCTCCCTTATGTGGTTATACCGCCTCTTATGGAGGTGTATCCCATAATACTTCAATAGAAAATCCAGTTTATAGAGTATATCTCCTTGATACTTCTTATACTTTGAATAATGATAGTGGAAATCCTGATTCTAAAGTTGTTATATCCTATAAAGAGGAAGATGTATATTGTGTTACTGTTTCTACCGGGCTGATAATGGTAAGAGGTACTGATGGAGTGACTTCCATATGTGGCAATTGTGCTATGTTAGAACACGGTACCGTGTATTTAAAGTGTAAAACATGTATCTCGAATTTATATATGCATCCTGAAGACGGTCAAGAGGAAGATTCAAATGATTTGTGTAAATATTTTGATTCTCCATATTCAAAAATGTATGACGATGGTAAGTGGATATATGTCACTACTAACTACAGAGTACTTGTAGAGAACAACTGGCTTGATGATTTACAGTATATCTGTGAACCTACAGAGTTCCATGAAAAGAGATATACTGTTAAGTTTATCTGTGATAGAGGTGTAAGTCATGAGTTTGTAAGACATAGGGTATTTAGCTTTGCTCAGGAAAGTACAAGGTATTGTAATTATTCTAAGGATAAATTCAATAATTGTATCACTTATATTCTACCTGTCTGGTGTAAAAATGTGAATATAGAAGATTATGAAAAGAATCCTAAACTAATGTATAATGCCAATGGTATACTGACAGATAATGAAATAAACTTCTTATGTGGTTTATATGATACTGAGAGCAGATACCTTAAATTATCAGAAAATGGATGGACACCCCAACAAGCCAGAGCAGTACTTCCCAATAGTTTGAAGACAGAGCTGGCAGTAACTGGCTTTGCAAGTGATTGGGAACACTTCTTCAAGTTAAGAGCCACTGAAGCTGGTGCTACAGGACCACATCCACAGGCATCTGAATCAGCAAATCCTTTATATGAAGAATTTTTAAAGAGAGAATATATTTAAAAACTCTTGCATATGCGCACTTTAAAGAGTGGGATTCAGCCAGAGAAATTGAGAGAGAGTCAGGCTATTGTAATGTCAGTATTAACCGGTGTTGTAGAGGAGAAATCAGAAAATCAAAAGGGTATGTAAAGAAGAGAAAACCACACTTGAAGAGTATGAGGCTAGAAGGAGTCAGAGTACATGTGTGTGTTCTATTATTACAGAAAGAATGTTTGAGAGGGGAGTAGATTAAATCTACTCCTTTTTTCTTTTCTATAAGGATTATTCTTTTCTTATGGAACTTTTGGACTTATTCTATTGTTTATTTAAAAAATATATTCTACTTTTGCAAAGTAATTAACTAATTGATTGAATGTTATATGAGTAAGACTTGTTATACTCCAGAGAAAGGTCTGGATGATGTAATAGCTGGTAAGGTAACAGGATGGAATAAATACTTAGTTGCTAACCTTAGAGGCTTATATCAGGAAAGAAATCCTGAAGCTGAAACTCCAACTGCTGAAACTCTTATCGAGTTCAGAAGGAGTCTTAGTAAAGAAGACTCTAAGAGACTTCTTGATGCTATAAATAGTCCTGCTGTGTCTTATACACAGTTAAGAGATGACTTTAATGCAGAAGAGAGATTCAACAGAATCAGTATGATTTCCACCATGTTCTCAGACATTGTAGATGCTGTTCAGGAGGAATATCCCTCTGTAAGTAGAAAAGACATTATAGCTGGATTCACTGTTGACGGACAACAGGCTGGTGGTGTGGCCGGTATCTTTAATGAGATATATGATACTCTTCAATCACAATATAGTGATGCTATAGAAGAGAATGATACTGAAACAGCGGCTAAATATCAAAAGGTGTTTGATAACTGGGGAGCCTTAATATCCTTTGCAAAAATTAGAATTAGAGATGCGGAAGACCTTAAATTAGGTCAAGACATTAACTTTGCTGATGATTCCAATCCTAACAACTTCAATGAAAATGATATGACTGAGAAGTTTGTTATGGAAGAATCTAAGAGAGAAGGTTGGATGGAACAAGCTGAATTTGAGTCTTCTTTTGGCTCAGTTGGAAAGCAGGTTAGAAAGGTTATCGGTAGAGTTCCAGTATATAAGGATGGTGAGGTTGTACTGGATGATTTAGGTTTCCCTGTAATGCAGGACCCTGTAAGAATGCATCAGGAATTACTTGATGTACTTAGAGGTGTAGGCAGTGAAACTGAAATGATGAATGCTCTTAGAGAGTATAGTAGTACTGCTGGATGGGTAACTCCATTTATGCAAGAGCTGGAAAATCCTCAAATAAGAACTCAATTCTATACTGACTTTAAGAAAAACTTTCAGCCTTATTCTATACAAACTGAAAAGCAGGAAGGTAGAATAAGAACCTATAAGACAGCATTACTTAATAGAATTAAGGGCAATACTTCTTTTAGTTCATTCTTAACTTCAGTTAAACTTGGTAAGGTAGTCAATCCTAGGAACAGTATCTTTGAAAAGAGTGGTATCGGTACCAGAGTCATGCCAATCAGACTGGAGAGAATTAAGAATAAAATAGTTGATACTCTAGCAGAACCTGAAAGAATAAATGAGAAATCAAAGTTCTGGATGATGTCTAAATTAGAGAGGAAACAATTCTTAATTGATGCTACTGAGTCCCTTGGTATTGATATAGATGGTGAGACTTTAGATAGAATAATGTCTAGAAACAGAGATATTAGGGCATTGAACAAAGAACTGTCAGGTGCGGCTAAGTTTGGTCTCAATCTAACTAAAGAAGAACAAGAAGGTAAAAAGGAGGTTAGTTATGAAGAGCTTATCAAAAGAGCTTCCAGTAATGAGAAGAAAGGTGTCCTCAGAGAAAAGATTACCAAAATACTGGCAATAGTCGCTAAGAGTAGAGAAGGGCTAAAACTTGAAAGTAGGGTTAGATATGGTGATAATACATTCTTTAGTAATGTCATTCCATCATTCATGGGAGATAGATTTGATAAGATAGCTTCTTTTGTGAAAGCTGTTGACAAGAAAGGACTTCAGGCTATGCTTGAGACTACCTATCTTAACTCATCTTATTTTCAATATGATGGTAAGATACTTAACAAGTGGTTAGAAGAACTCTATAATAGTGATTTAAGTACTGAAGATAACTTTGCTGCAAACTTTACCTTCAAGAGATTCTTAGGTACAGACAAACTTAAGTTTGAAGACTTCACCAGTAAACAGCATGTAGTACAAATGCTCAATGAGTATTTCTCTGAAAAACAAATCAGTCCTAATAGTCAATATGCTTGGTATCCGGTATTCATCTTAGGTGATAGTGGAGTAGCCAAGTTTATTAAAGCTAAAAGGTATGGTGGTCAGGAGATACTTGATGGTATGTACAATGTCTATATTCAAGAGAAGAGAAGAATGGAGTTAGCCAAGGCTGCTAATAGAAAGATGCGGGACCAAGGATTAAAAGCTATTGATAACTTCTCAGGAAATACAGATAAGTTTAGCCTGCTTTCCTTCTTAAATGAACCTAAGTATGCTGGAATGATTAAAGAGAGTAACATTGAACAGACTGTTAAACAAGCTATTAGAGCTTATATGGATGATTCTGTTACTAAGTTCAAGCAACAGCTTGATACATTAGGAGTGCTTGAACAACAAAATAACCAGTATGTTTATTTGAGTCAAGAAGTTAAGGGTAATAGAACTATAGACCAAGTATTATCAGACTATTACTGGAATACAAAGTTTGCCACTATCCAACAGTTACAGATGATGACTATTGATCCTTCTTTCTATAAAGGAACTAAAGACCTTCAAAAGAGATATAAGGAAATTCATGCTCCTGGAACTGCATTGAGTGTTGAGGCTATCAATCCTTTTACAGGTGAAAGATACAGCAATGATGGTATTGAAAGGTGTGTTTATTTTGATGATATTGTAGTAGATGCTGAAAAAACAAACCCTGAATTTATGCAAGCTGTTGCCAGTCACTTTGGTAAAGACAGTGATGTATATAAATCCTATAAAAGGAATGTACTTGCTGATGGTCAAGGTTATAGAACACTTGAAAGCTATAAGAAAGTAATGGGTATGGCCGGTAAATGGGATGAAAGAATGGAAGCTGCATATAATCAGATACAGTCTTTAAGAGCTAAAATAGGCAGAGATGAAAATCCATCTATGGAAGATATTAAAGCTATATCGGATTTAGCTGTTACATTTCAACCTATCAAACCTTATATGTTTACCTTTGAGAATTATTCTCTTGGTACAGATATGTTAAAGATACCTGTTCAACACAAGTATGCTGAGGCGGTTCTTATACCTGAATTACTGCCTGCTGGCAGTATGATGAGAGATATAGCTTATTGGATGGAAGATCATGTTAATCCTGAGACTGGAAAGAGTGAACCTATTGATATGATAGGAGCCTGGTCTACTGGTGGTGATAAAATTGTTAAGGTAGGTGGATTCGGTTCTACTAGTATCAGTAATACAAGTTCAAAGACTATTAATGATGCGCTGAACAATGGTTATGTCCATCAGTTAAGCTATGCTGACTATAGAATACAGACTAATGTACCTGAGCATATTAACAGCTCACAGTTATTTGGTACTCAAGTAAGGAAACTTATTATGGCTAAAGTACAGAAGTTTAAAGACTACAGTAGCTATATAGGTGGAAAGAGAGTCAATCTTGGTGGTAATTATGGTAATGTCAAGTTGAATGGCGGTAACTTGGTCAGATTCTATAACTCACTTATCACAGCCAATATACTTGACTCTTATCACTTATTTGAGAATGCAGTATCTGATGCTGATAAGATAAGCAACAGGTTAATCCAGACTACAGCCAATAATAGTAGAGAGTCTAAAGATAACATGATGGCTTACGCACTGAATGAAAGGGGTGAATTTACTGTACCTTTATTTGAAGGTGGCTTAGAGCATGATAGTTCAGCTTTATTCTTCAGTCTCTTTAAGAAGATGGTCAACAAACAATCTATTAAAGGTGGCAGTGCTGTTCAAGTATCGGCTATGGGTATTACCGGTTATGAGGAAGACGGTGGTTTGAGATATGTGACAGACCCTGATAATCCTGATAATATACTCTATGCAGAGTGTGAGATACCTTGGGATTTAACTTATACTGATAGTACTGGCAGAGAGCGGCCATTAGACTTTGAGACCTATTGTAATGAAGACGGTACTCTTAAAGTTGATAAAGACGGTAATACTGTTCTTGAAAAGACCTATCCTGATATACTAAGTTTACTTGCATATAGAATACCTACTGAGAGAGACTATTCCATGATTAACCTTCGAGTGAAGAGATTCAGTCATAGGACTGCTGGAGGTACTATTAAAGTACCACCTCAGGGAACTACTATTGCAGGTTTTGACTTTGATATTGATAAGTTGTACTTTATGAGAAATGAGTATCAGCAAAAACAATTTACATCAGAGGAAGTAAAGAATATATGGTCAGAGTTTTATGATACATATCCTAATTTAAAAGCGGTTCTACAAGAAGCTAGAGAAGAAGATACTGAATCATTAGACAGACTATATAAGTATTGGGAGAAAGCTGGATTACCTTATAGTTATCAAGCAGTCTTTAACCAGTTTGTAGCTGATAGAGGCTATGTTAAGTTTGAAGAGTATGACTTTGGCAAAACTCCTCTTGAGAATACTAGAGCAGCTAGAAACAATATGCTTATTCACTTGGTTCAACAAAGATTAAGTGATGTTGAAACCTTTAAGGATAGATATACTCCTGGTGGTTTTGCCAATGCTTCTAAAGCAGCTAGAGTTATGAGAGAGTTAATGTTTGGTAAGGTAGAAGCCAATCATCAAGATAAGACTGTCAACCTTTCAAGTATTAATAAAGCTATTGATGAAGGAAGTCTGACTGATCCAGAGCCTAATTATGATCCTAGTGATCCTATGACTATTGTTATCTATAACCAGCAGAATAATGTTGCAGGTAAATTGATCGGTATCTTTGCAAATCAAAATACTAATCATGCGTTTGCCTCATTAATGGAACAGTTTTCTTTAAAGAAGCCTATTACATTTGCAGGTAAAAGTTATTCTGATTTACTTCATAATGATGAAATGGATACCAGTTTGAATGTCGCTGAGTTTCTAGCCGCATCAGTAGATGCTGTAAAGGACCCAGTACTTAACTATTTGAACTTGAATACTATTACTGCTGATGCTGGTGTTATGTTGGCAAGACTTGGTTTTACTACTGAGGATATTGGTTTATTATTCAATCAACCTATTATTAAGGATATATGTGAATACAGCTTTAATAATGGTATGTCTGATATTAACTCTGTGATAGACAATGTATTAGACAATTATGAGGTTGATGGTGAGTTAAAGAAGGCTGTACCTGATGAAGACCTTTCAAGAGAAAGGCTGGCATATAATATAGTTCAGGCTGCAAACACTGGTAAGGAAGAACTGATGAAGAGTGATGAATTTGTTGAGAAACAAATTATTGTTGCTGATTTATTTAGAGATATCCTTGAAGCCAGTAATGATGTGTCTCAGTTTGTAAGAAACACTAAGTTTACTGCATCTAATGCTGTAGGTTCTACATTTGGAGATGCTTATGCACAACAGATGAAAGTAGCCGCTTATGTCAAGTCATTTACAAAAGCTGACGCTCTCAAGGTTGAGATGAAAGTAGCTCAAGGTATTAATACCCCTATGAATAATGAAGTGGAAACATTATCCATGAATGATCAGGAGTATATGGAATCTTTACTTGAGAATCCTTTTGCTTATGAACAGGCTATGTATGATATGAATAGAAAGGCTGGGAAAACAATCAATAAATTCTATCCTTATAATACTAAAGCCTATAAAGAAGCTAGAGAAGGAATAGCCACATTTACTAGAAGTGGTTTGCTTGATGCAGAGACTATTAACAGTATTCACAGTGACTTAATGGTATTTATGTTAAGTCAGCAAGAGAATGGTTTATTTAATGGTAATATGCCTATTAATGCAGCAGGTGAGAAAGTTACAGCCAGAGAATACTTCACAGAGATATTCCCTGAAGGTTTATTCAATATTCTTGAAGCCAATCCTACAATGAAGTCTATGCCTATATTCCAGTATATGCAGTTTACTACTGATGAAAAGACTGGTAAAGTAAGCATGAACATTCAGGATATAGGTGGTTTGGCACCTTATCAGAAGGATGAGCTTAAAGAGAGTTGGGGAGACTTGTTAAGGAATGAAGATACTGCTGAGATAGCGCGGTCTTTATTCTTATATAACTATTACAAGTCAGGCTTTACTTATAGTCCTATGGCATTTATGAACTTGGCTCCTACAGAAGTTAAGTTAGCTGTGCAGGTTGGATATGATTATAATGGTAATCCTAAATCTTATGTTGACTTCTTAAATGATGTACAAAAGAGTAGGATCGGTGTTAATAATCAAGAGTTTGCTAAACAGTATTTACTTAATCATTTAGATAATAACAGACTGGTATTTCATCCTAAAGGAAGAAACGGCAGACTTATAAGTAACTTGGCTTTTAGTGATGGAGTGGCTGTAAGCAGTTTTACTCTTGATGTAAAGAAGTCAGGTAAAGAAGGTAATTCATTCTTATTACCCAGTGAAGAGAAAGGAGTATCTTACTTTAGACCTGTTATTGTTATAGATGATATAGTATATATGTGTGATAGTAATGATGTAGTATTCAATGCCAGTACTACTGGAAGTATTGACTATTATAAGGTCGATGCTTTAGGTGAGTCTGGAAAGTCTTTACAATATTCTTCTAACCCAATGACAGTAAGTACAATAGCTGATACTGAAATTCAAGAGGATGGTAATACATCAGTTGAACCTGAAGTGGTTAATACTGTAGATACCAGTATGAGTACAGAAGAATTAGTCAGACAGGCTACTGACTTGGCATTAAAAGCTGATAATACCTTAGATAAGGCATTGGTGATTGAGATGCTGAATAAGGCTAGTGTGGAAGATTTAATTGATACTATTGAGTCATTGAAAGCTCAAGCTGATAATGTAACTGACCAAGAAGGTAATAAGATTTGTTAATATGGATAAGTGTAGTATAATTCCAAGAGTAAAGAATAGTAAAGGTGAATTTGTAGAGAGTGGCTTATTTAAGTCACTCCTGCATTACACTAATGACAGAGAGATATCCAAGCAGTATTATGCTGTAGGTACTAGTCCTGAATTCTTAAGTAGAGTAGCTAATGAAGCCAGGTTTGATAGTAATGGCGAGATAACCTTTCAATCTCTTAGGCAGCTAACCAAGCTGGATCTAAGTGATGAGAAGGTTAAACAAACCTTGAATAAAGACATTGGTGCCGGTGTATATGATTATAATGAAGCTGTACCTAAACTGCAGTCCTTTAATAGAAGCAGCCCATACAATGATAAGTATATGGCTACTATTATCAATAAGGATAATGGTAAGGTTGAATTAACTGTAGTCAATAAGAACAACACTAATGCAGCCCAGTTAAATGATAACATAGCTAACAGAAGTCTACAGGAGAGAATCAAGTTCTACTTAAACAGAGCCGGTGTTGATTATAGTTTCCTTGATGACAGTGAGAGAATTAATGGTAGATATAGTACTGTCAATGCCACTAAAACTGCTGATAGTCTCTATCAATTAATTAAGGTAGCCAATAATGAACAAATAGACAGCAGTTTATCTGAAGAAGCTGGCCACTTTGCTGTAGGCGCATTAGGTAATTCTCCACTAGTTCAAAGACTTGAGAGATTGTTAACTCCTGATGTACAGAGAGTTATAATGGGTGATGAATACAATGCCATTGCTTATAGAGATAATCCTGCAAGAGAAGTTGCCGGTCATCTGGTAGGCAAGGCTATTAATGGTGAGATAGATAAGAGAGCTTCATGGCAGAACATAGTCAATAGAATAGTAGGTCAGATCAAAAGAGTCTTCAATAACATCACAGGTAATGAAATAGCTAATGCTAAATTAGAGGCAGTAAGAACTGCTGATGCTATTGCACAAGGCTTTATGTCACCTGGTTTCCAGGGCACTGTTGAAAATGCACTTGAAACTCAAGAGACACTGTATAGTGCCGGAGACTCTGTTAATGTTGCTACCTTCAAGTCTGTTTTAAACATACTGAGAAGTCAAACATCACAGATGAGAGCTATTGACAAGTCTCTTTATAATAAGTACAATCAATTAGCAGGTCAGGTTGAAGCTGGTAGAACCAGTAGTCAACCATCACTGTTTGCAGACTTAATTGCTGTAGATGGTATTACAGAAGCTATGGATTTAATGGTTGATACTGTACCTGAGATGATTGCCAAGTTAGCTAAAGTAGACTTTAATGTAACTAGTATTACACCAGAGAATGCGGCTTTATTAAGAGAAGTGGGAACCTTTGTTGCTAATGCACAGGCTATTCTTAAAATAGTGAAGGATGCCACTACTACAGAAGACTCAAGACTTAGATTACAGAATGTCAATGAAGGCACGATAATTCAACTCAAGGCTCTTAGAAGAAATCTTAACGAGGCTATTAATGGTGATAATAGATTACTTAATACTCTTGAGATTAAACAGAGGGAGTTCTATCTTAAGTTCCTTGAAGACGCTATGGGTTCTACCTATGTAAATAGAGCAGCCAGAGTAATATTTGATTGGAAGAAAGGTCAAAGAGGTCTTAGATGGGTTAGTGCTGAAAAGATTCCTATTGAAGATTTACTTAGATACATGGAGAAAGATATCAGTATTTATGAATCTATTCTAGCTTCAATGTCAAATAACTCTGATGTTATCGGTCAATTGGCTGATAGAACTGTGAAGTTAGCTAATAAGTATGCTGATGATATGACTATTCAAACTCAAGATAGACTAAAGATACTTGAAGGTGATTTACATAGCATAGGAGAGAAGAATACAGACGCTTTCTGTGAGATAAGTCCTAGAACCGGTAAACTAACCGGTAACATAGTATCACCTTATGTTTGGGGTGACTATGAAGATGATTGGTTACAGTTTAAGAAAGAATGTAGAGACAGCTTCTATGCAAACAATCCTAATCTTGAAGGTAAATCAGACTTTGAGAAGAGTCTGCTGTGGGATCAATACTTTAAACCATCAGTCAAGTCTTGGCATAGACAGCACTCTCAATGGAATCAAGTTGAACAAAGATGGTATCCTAATGATACTTACTTAAGTGAACAGTATGAGAAAACTATTAAGGGTACTCCAAGAGCCGGATGGTTAAGCAAGTACATGAATCTTAAAGCTGAATTAGACGGATTTCTACCTGATGGTAGTACCAATATCTATAGAATGCCACAGTTCAAAGGTACTACTATGAATAAAATCAGAAATAGAAGAATGACTGAAGGCACTGGAAAGGCTATTAGTTATACTCTAAGAAGAAACATGGCAGATACCTTTGTTGAAGATAGTGAAGACAGGGACTTTGGTAGTGATCAAACCTATAATACAATAGAGGAAGACATGTTCTCCAATCAGCTTGAATTTGAGAAAGAGAAGTTGAACAGAGTTCCTGTCTATGGTATCAATAAGTTAAGAGACAGTGCGGAGTTAAGTACTGATCTATTTCAATCTACTTTAGCTTATGCTGGGATGGCACATACTTATGCAGGCATATCCAGTATTGCAGGTACTCTTGAGATTGGTAAAGATGTCTTGAAGAGAAGGGCTGTAGGAGGTATAAGGGCAGAGTCTGAAAGAGATGAGACTTCCAGAGCATTTAAAAGATACCAGAAGTTCCTGGATAAACAGGTGTATGGCATTAATACTACTAAAATTAAGATAGGAAAGAAAGTAGTACTTAATAAGATAGTAGAATTCTTCACTGGATTAGCGTCAAAGTTCTTCTTAGGTGGTAATGTATTAGGTGGGGCCATTAACTTAGGTACCGGTTCTCTTGAAATATTCAAAGAGGCTTTATCAGGGGAATTCTTCAGTGTCAAAGACTGGGAAAGAGCTAATATAACTTACTGGAAGAACTTACCATCCAACTGGTTACATGCTGGTGATGATGTTAAAGAAGATAAGGTAAGTTTGTTTATTAGACAGATGAATGCCCTTAATGAAAATAAGAAGAAAGAGAGGGATTACTATACTAATAAATCTAAGTGGGTTAAGTTAAATCCAGTAGGAGAGAACCTGTTCTTACCATATAAATGTGGTGAACACTATATGCAGACTATGGCATTTCTTGCTACAGCCAATGGTACCAAACTCATTGATGAGAATGGAAATCCTATTAGTCTGTACAATGCTTATCAAGTAGTCAACATAGATGACAGTAAGCCTGATTTAGGTAAGACTCTTCAAATGAAACAAGGTGTCAGAGTACTGGATAAAGATACTGGGGAATTAAAACCTTGGAGTATTGAAGATGAATCCAAGTTTATGGATAGAGCCAGAGAAATCAATAACAGAATGCATGGTATCTATAACAATTCAGATAAAGTGGCTATACAACAGAATGTTTATGGTAATGCTTTATTAGCTATGAGGGGTTATGCATTAGGTATGATACAAAGAAGGTTTGGTGTTAGTGCTTATAGTGTCGCATTAGGTACTGAAACTGAAGGTTCTATGAGAACATTAGCTAAGGTAATCGCATCTACATTCACAGACAAAGGAGGCTTTGCTTTAACAGCTAGAGCTATCTTTACTCCAGTATCAAAGACTACCCAACAAATGATGCTTAATGCTGGTTTCTCAGCTAATCAGTATTATAATATGAGAAGAAATTGGGCTGATATGGCTGTCGTTGTAGTATTGGCTTTACTTAAGATGTTAAGTGCCAAGCCTGATGATGACGATGATGAAGAACCTGACCAAGCTATGGGTTTCTTATATTATGCAGCCAGTAGATTATATAGTGAACAAGCAGCCTTTAATACTCCTTGGGGATTTGTTAAAGAGGCTCCAGTAGTAGCCAGTATATCTCCTGTCGGATTTAGTTTGGCAACTGACCTGATTAATATAGTAACACTATTCGCTACTCAAGAAGAGTATAAATCAAATGGTGGTACTTATGAGAAAGGTGACTTGAAATGGGTACATAAAGTTGAAAGGATGCTTCCTTATTGGAGAAGTTACTTAGTGATGCAGAATCCATATCAAGCGGCACAGAGTTATCAGTATGGTAGGGCTAATCTTACCAAATAACAATGTTCATATATGCAAAAAAGGCTAGAGGTTAATCCCCCTAGCCTTTCTTTTTTTTATACTGGATATACTTAACTCAGACACTCTTTCTGATGTTGTTTCTCACCTTCAGTCATGCTGTTCCAAGACTCTTTAGTATATCCCATTGTTATTGCAGCTTGTCTGACTTCATCACTGATCGATTCCCAGTTATTAGCTGAAGGAGTGACTATAGGTCCTTTCTTGGCCGGTTTTGCAAACCTGTTTTTAACTTTACCCATCTTTAAACCTAAGTTCTTGTTAACTGTAGTCCCAGCATCAGGTATTTCCACCTTTTTAACTTCAACCTTAGCTGGTAACATATCAGTAATCATTTGTTTCTCACTATCAGTAAGTTTATCATATTGAATATTTACATCAGTAAATGGTACTGCACCTACCTCTTCAAGAGTAGGTTCAGAATCCATATACTCTTCACCATTGGCAAGTAATTGATTGCCTTCACTTATTTCATATGCAGTTTTACCATTACCGAATCCTAAAGGAGTAGGATAACTGACATTAATAGGTATAATGTTAAGAGAAGCTACTTTAATACCATACTTATCCTCAATGAACTTCTGATACATTGAGACCTGTTTAGCATATTTCTTTCTTTTCCCATCACTGATACCGCTTCTATTAGTCTTCATATCAAAGATATGGAAGTTACCTTGAGTATCATAAGCAAGCAAATCAAGAGTTCCAGCAACAGGTATATCATGTGTTTGACCTTGTGTGTCAGTCACTTTGACAGTACCAGTAACAGTTACATCTCTAGGAATTATTGTAAGACCTTGAGCATCAATATAGTTCTTAAGACCCATTAATTGATTGGCAAATTTCATCCATTGACTTTGAGATGCATTAGGATAATCAAAATGATAATCATTCAGTAATTTACCATCTTCATCAAAGAACCCACCTGCAAAGAAGTCCCTTACAAACTCATCTACTGATGTTCCTATATTAGTTGAAGGTATAATCCAAGGACTGGCAGGGTCAAATCTTTCACCGGCATGTTCATCAGCCTGAATAATAGAAGTAACTCTAGCATATCTAACTCCATTGTTATCCACATAACCTGAGTTATCATCAGTTAATCTTATCTCCTTACTATCCTCAACTATTCTACTGGCTGTCTGTCTAGCTTTATCTATAGCAGGATTGGATACTGGTTTAACCTCACCTTTTAATGTAGCACCAGTTTCACTGTCAACAATAGCATCACCTACTTTAACTTGGTCTGCAGCTACAATAACAGGAGTATTGATAGGTTTGCCTTGTGTAGCATTAACTTGATTAGCAACTACTTGTGTAGGTACTGGAGTTTTACTGCCATCCTGTTTAAAAGGACTGTTAATATCAATACCTCTAATAGTATATTTAAATGAGGTTCTACTAGACTCCAGTATATTATCATCAAATATATCACCAGCATTGCCTGATCTGGCCTTTCCAGCATCATCAGATTCACCTTCTTTAGCATTAAAGTCATTGTAATTAACCTGCCATTTAACAAATGGTTGACTACCATCTTGTCTAAAGTTACCATTATCAAGTATTAAACTCTTAATAGCATCAGCCTTAGTTTTATCAGTCATTGTACCATTAGTCACTCTAGCCATAGGTATAGTATTGACACCATCAGTTAAAACTAATTGATACATTCTATTACCTTCAAGCTTGTCTTCTGTAGGTATGAATGTGTACTCATAACCTTTAGGAACTGTCAGATAGTTACTTAACTTCTTAGTTAGACTTTCACCTAATGAACTTAATTTAGTGGCACCTTCACCTATTGCAATTAGTGTGTTACCCTCTCTCTTGAATCTGATATCATCACTGAAAGGCTTCTTCTTAAAGAACTCTTCAAGTGTCTTGCTATATCTATAGAGTCTGCTGTTAGCCTTTAGTATCTCTTCAGGAGTACCTTCAGTCAATACCTGAGCTATAGGCTGGTTTGTTCTGGATAAGGAGTTTTGAGGAGTGGTTACATATAACTCAAACTCAGATTCTCCACCTTTCATATTAGGAGTAAAGTAAGCCAAGTGTATTCTTTCACCCTCAGCATCCTGTGCCACTCTTCTAATATTAGATAAGATTTTATCCTTGGCTTTTCTATAAACAGCCTGTCTATCTTGTATAGAAAGCTTCGCATCATCCATCTTAGCTCTATCAGAGGCATCCATATCATTACTCATGATAGTATGTATCAGAGTATTAGGAGTACCTGCCTTAGTATGCTGAGGTGGGTTGGCTCTTACATAACCATTAGTAGTGACAACCTTACCATCTTTATCCTTAATCAACTTACCGTCTTGTTGGGTTAAAGCTGACATTCTAAGTGGTTCCACTCTAGCGGCACCTTGTGAATTGGCGCTGGTTCTAGGCATAAAACCAATAGGTTGATACTTCTTATCATCAATTATAACAGGACCATTGTTATCTTCAACAACCGCCATTATCGGTAAATGATCATTCTCATTATAAGCTTCACCCATCTCCTGCTTGACACCTGCAATAATAGCAGGGTCTGCAATAAACATGATAGGAGTCTTAGGAGTTATATTACCCTTTCTTAAATAGTCATTCATTCTAAAGTTCTTGGAAGCCTGACCTACTACAGAGTTAGGGTAGTTATCTACACTGGCTGTAGTTATAAGACCATTATTTCTCCTTTCTTCATCAACTGTACCAGGAGTTGCGGCTCTTTTTTCTTTAGAGTCTGGTCTGACTTCTTTCTTAACTTTTATCTTTGAAGCTACTTGTTTTAATAATGAAGAAGCTCTGTCAGGATTATCACCACCTTGTTGGGATTGTACTTGTAACTGATTGGCCTTAGCCATTATAGCTTCACTAAGATTATCAGGAGTTTCATATTCACTATCTCCTAATTCATCAAGTATTTGAGTAGCCTGCTCCTTAACATCATTATAAATATCAGATGCATTGTCAATGATACCTAAACCAATGTCAGCAGCCTCAGCCACTTCCTCATTACTATTGGTTTTAAACTTATCAGTAAGACTTTCTACCTCAGGTTCTATAGTTCTAGTCAGTGAAGGGGTTCTTTCTATCTCACCGAATATACCTACTGACTTAGTAGGTTCAGCAGGAGTATCCTCTTCAAGATTTCCAGATGCACCCATCTCTGGATTAGCTGCCAATTGGGCAAATACTCCAACAGGTTTAGGAGGTTTTGAATCCTCTGTAGTTGTAGGAGCTACTTCCACAGGCTTATTAATAGTCTCCACTTCAGTAATATTCTTATTATATTCCTCAAGTATGTCATTTAAAGTCTGTGCAATCTCTTCTACACTAGATGGAGCCATTTGTTCACCTTCAGGTAACCTACCATTAACCTCACCTATATAATTAAGCAATTCAGAATTACCAGATTCATCAGTTTCAGCTAATACATCAATAGATGCGTTAGTAGGACCAATACCTCTGTCTGTTAAGAATTGCATTGAAGTCATGATTACATTCTTATCATTCTCACTTAATGAGTTAAACTTTTCATTACTGTCAAGTTGGTCAAATATACCTTCTAATGCCTTATTATCTGATATATACCTGTTATAATTATCATTATCCTTGAGTATATTTCTGATAACATTTCTCTCTCTTACATCAGATTCTCTATAAGCTTTATCTAAGTTCTTAACAAAGGTAGGGTAATCACTTACACCATTAAGATATTCATATTTCCTTCTAGTGTTATCATTAGCTACCTGTTGTTTAATTCTATTAGTAAAAGCATTGAAGCTTGAAGGATCACTGAGTATGCTGTTGTATTGAGTTAGGTAAGCTTGTTGGGCCAGGTTAATCCTACCGGCATCTTCAATCTTATCAATGAAATCACTATATTGTAAAGTACCTTCTCTTATTACATTATCTATAATAGCTCTTTGTTCCTCACTATACTTGGATTTATTCTCAGGATTAAGTATAGTAGCCCTGTCCACTGGATTGAGAGACATGATATCCGCCTCACTGAGAACAGTTCCTTCTATACTATTATCTCTTTCTCTGCCTAGTTTCTTGAGTTGTTTATCTATAGTCTTAAGTGCCACTCTCTTAGCTCTAAGTGCAGGCTCTTCATTAACTCCAAGATTCTTTCTTTTAGTGATATTTTCTATATCCTTCTTAAGTTCATCCTTCTTCTTAGCCAACTCATCATAAGCATTGTTTATCTTATCTTGAGTACCATAACTGATAAGAACATCTCTCTGTGCTTCACTAAGATTACTTGAAGTGGTAGGGTTAATGGGGACTTTAGATAATTCATCCTCTAACTGTGCGGCTCTTTCTCTCCAAGAATCCACACTCATTTTACCATAAATCAGTGCCTGCTTAGTATCTTCATCAGCGGCATTACCTAACATCTTATCAATGTTCTCAGACTCTTCAGCTATTCTGCTCATAGTATCAAGTAGCTTATTAGAGTTCTTCTTTATAGTCTCAAGTATCTGTGAATCATCCTGTTGAATATCTCTGTTGTTAGGTGCGTTCTTAAATTGCCGTACTAATGATTGGGCTAATTCAGAACCATCTTCAGCATTGGCCGCATTAGTTAAGTCAGTCATAAATGAGTTATAATAGTCAGTACCTCTGACCTTTTCAAGCATCATAACATCATTAATAGTCTTACCTAACCCACTGTTTCTATATTCAAACTCATCATTTTTACCTGATGCTTCATCCATAGCCTTAGCCCAGTTAAATGTACCGACCAGACCATCATACTTACCTTTATTAGCAGGGTCTTGTATCCAATCAGTCATTACTTGAGCAGCGGCAGCTCTTTCTTCACCAAGACTTCTTTGTTCTTGAATAGCCTCATAGATAGGATTTCTATATACAATAGGAGACCTTCTTAAAGTATAATCAAGTTTAGATTCATCTTCCATTCTAACAGCAGGGCCTCTTCTATTATTAATAGTAGGAGTACCCATACCTGAGGCTAACGCACCATAGATACCTGATAAGATAGTCTCTTTATCAGTCATAGCATCACCAGCTACCCTACTGGCAGCAAATAAGTCATTAGCAAGAGATTCATCTACCGCATTCTTGCCATCACCTTTATATTTATTGGTAATGAAGTTCTGTAAGTTATACTCTGCACCACCTCTTGCAAAGGCATCAGATACACTTTGAAGATACTCTTCAGTAAACTCACCGGCAGGTTCCTGTAATACATTAAGTACCTTACTGACTTTACCATAATTAGGAATAACCCTACCTGCCTCCACTCTAAAGTCTTGTGGTGTAAATAACCTGCCTAATCTACTTCTTCTCATAGCTTCTTGTACAGAAGGAGTTTGAAGACCGGCTTTAAGAGTCATATTAAGTGCTCCATTAATCATGGAGTTAAGACCCATATTATATACACCTGCCTTAGCTGCATTGGCTTCAGCTTTCCTTATGGATTCCTCATATTGAGGAGCATAAGAGTCGTATATTTCCTTATATAACCTCTCAAGGTCTTCCTTTGATTGGGGGTTATAACCTTGTTTACCAAGTTCTTCAGGATTCTGAAGTCTTCTGTTAAATTCATCATTCACTACTTTAGCCTGATTCTCAGCCACCATTTGCCTGGCATCATCAAGAAATTGTATCTTAGTGTTAAGACCCTCACTAACACCTTCAACAGTACCCACCATTGCAGGAATAACAAAGGCATTAACCTTTTGCCGGGCTTGTTGTAACCCTCTTAACACTCCATTGACTTTCTCAAGATTATTCAGTGCATTGGCTCTATTAGCTGCAAGAGCCGCACCTTTTAATCCTTGAAATGCCTTATTGGATATAGATGAAAGACCTGCACCAGTCAGCATTGAGGCTATAGTAAAACCTTGTTGATTAACTAATTCAGGTATAGTATTAACACTAAGCAAGTTATCAAGAATACTTCCTTGTTTTTCCTTAGCAGTTCTTATAATAGGTATAGTGGATAATCCACCATTATCCTTAGCTTCTTGAATATTAGCATCAAACAATGAGCCATATTGCATTACATCATTACCATATCTAGTCCAATCATTGTCTATAACATGGTCCATGAAATCAAGGGCCGCATTATCTATATTCCCATTTCTTTCATCACCTATATAGTCAACAGCACCTTTAACCATACCGGCAGCACCAATTAAGGCACCTGCTGTTTGGGCACCCATACCTTTAAAGCCATTCCATATTTTCTCAAATACACTTTGATTTTTTGATGCGGTATTCTGCATCTGCCTTCTAAGTATATTATTAGCTTCCTGTTCACCATAAACAGACTTGGCAGCATTGTATTCTGCTGCCAGTCTATACTTGTCTTCATCAGAGAATGGAAGATATTCAGTACCTTTATACCTCTTATAATAAGGAGATACATCAGTAGCTATCTTATCAAATTCATCAAGAGCTTTTCTACCTCTTGCAGGCCAGTTGTTATATAACTCAGTTAACTGATTGGCTTGAGTTTGATAGTCTTGACCTTGTTGAAATGCTTTGCCGATACTGTCAACCTTCTGTTGTTCCTCATCAGTTTCCTGAGGAGCCTGAAACAGCTCACCATTATATAAGCTGTCTCTTTGCTCAGGAGTATAACTCTTCAAAGTATTATAGTCTGGTCTATCACCAAACTTCTCTTTAAACTTGAAGTTCTTATACATTCTATCTGTTTGGTCTGGAGTAAGTCCTACCAACTGTGAAGAGTGACTCTTCTCCCAATTCTGTCTATCCTCAGGTGTCAAGCCCTTTAATCCTTTTAATCCTTCCATATTATAATCCCATATTTTCATCAAAATTGATACTACCTGTCACTTGTGGTGTAACAGGAGTAGCCATAGGTAATTGAGAAGTACTTTGCTTAGGCATCAGTACATAGTCATAGTCACCGACAGCTCTACTCTTATCAGCTTTAACCCTAACCACATCATAGTAATCAAGGTCTATATTCCTCTCTTTAGCTGTCTTCAGCATTTTATCTAAAGCACCTTTAGGTATTTCATTGTAATTGGTTACTATATCACCAGGTTTCACATTATCAAGAGTATAATTACCCCATCCTGATACAGCCCCACTTCTAGTCATACCAAATAAAGTACCTTTTACATCCTTACCTTCCTCACCAGTTCTCCATTTACCTCTGGTATTAGCTATAATAATTGGGGTGTCCCCCCTCTTTGCAGCATCTTTTACACCAGCACCTGCAATGCCACTGTTACCTACATAGTTCTCAACTCTGCCATCAGGGTATATTCTAAGTGCTTTACCTCCACCAATGACTCTAATAGTTGAACCGTCTTGAAGAGGTATTGTGGTCTTATCTTTAGCTGCTTGAGCTTTAGCTAATTCAAATCTTTCTCTATCCATCTCTAATCTGGCAGACTCAGCAGGACTCATAAATGCTCTATTACCTTGAGTATCAAACTTCTGAGTACCAATAGCATCATATAAACCAGCATTGATATAGTCTCTGGCTCTAGTTTGGACAGCTTGATCCCAAGTATCTAAGCCAGCTTCCTGCCACACAATATCAGCCACTTGCTTTAATTCACCAGGTGCATTAGGATCATTCATTATAGTCTGCATTACTTGTTGGGGAGTATAACCTAACTGTTGCATTTGCTGGAAATACTGACCACCAAGTATTGATTGATACTGAGGATTCTCCTGTATAGTCTTAGCTAAGTTTGAAGCCATCATACTGGCTCTCTTAGATAATTCTGAACCACTGATAGTATTATAGGTAGCATTAGGGTTATTGATTAAATCATCAAGAGATGCAGTACCATAGTCAATATTAAACATTAATGAAGGGTCCTTTTGAATGGCTTCTCTTTGAGCTTTAGTTAATTCCTCTCTCTTAGTTGCGGCTACTTCTATAGGAGTGATCTCATTACTGTATCTTCTCTTCATATCCAGCAAACCTCTTCTACTCTCTGGTGTCAAACCTTGTCTAGCTAAAAGGTCTGCCTGCTTGGTTAAATCATCAGCATAAGTTTTATATTGAGCATAAGCTACAGGGTCTGATTGCTGATCAGCTAATTTATCCCACATACCGGCTTTAGCTGACATCTCACCTAAACCCTCTTCAATAGCCCTATGTTCAGCAGTCGCTGCTTCAATTGGGGCTAACATCTCAGAATAAGAGAATGGTCTAAACTTTGATCCAATTACCAGACTAGCCATTCTTACCTCCCTTCTTATTACCTTTATACTTCACTTTACCACTTCTGGTAAGATTGTAATTGTATGCAGGGTTACTTTGAATTTGATTACGGATAAATTCTTCTCTACCAACCTCACCTAAGTTATCAAAGAATCTTGTCAGATTGGCTGATCTATCAGCACTGACTCTGTTTCTTTCAGCATTTCTCATGTTGTATCCTTCAATAATACCTCTAAGTTGAGCCTCTCTAACACCTTGAGTAGCTGCAGCGGCTTTTAACCCCGCTTCACTGTTAAACATATCAGTTTGTCTGTTAAAGCCTTCAACTCTTTCCTTTTGAGCTTGGTTATATTCTTCAGCCTGTCTGGCAAAGTTACCTAAGTTCTGACCATAATTATAATCAGCAGCTAAGATACCTGCCATTGCAGTGCCTCTATTACCTCCTGCATTATTATTAACAGCTCTTCTAGTAGCTCCGGCACCAGCATCAAGTTTATTAAGGTAAAACTCTCTATCTAATGGAGTATATCTTAGCTTATTGCCTATTGGAGTTGCTGTAATAGGAGACATATTAGCCACTGCATTGCCTACAGCATCAGCACCTGCATAGTCAGGTTTATCTCTTAAACTAGCTAAAGCACTGATACCAGAACCTACAACAGGCGCATATCTTAACCATGAAGCGCCAAAACCATCTTTATCACTTGAAGGTGAGTTGTCTTTAGGGTTGGATATACTACCTTGACTACCTAAAAAATCATTATAAGTAAACGGGTCACCATATAACAGAGTATCATCATTTGCATTTGTAAATCCACCTAATGCAAATTGAGTACCTTGTCTGGCTTCTTTCTTAGCTCTGACTTCTTCTTGAGCTTGCATTAGTTTACCCATATTAGCAAGTAATCCTCTCTTAGCTATAGGATCATTAGGTCTTTCTTCAGGTTCTTTGTTAAACTTCTCAGCTATACCAGCAAAGGTATGGTCTTTATATTTTAGTGGGATGTTGTACTGTTTAAGCATCTTTTCAGTAGGATGCAATCTATTGCTGAATACATAGTCATTGAATACAACTTCACCTTCTTCAACTAAATTAGGTTGGCCATCAGGAGCCAGTCCCATAGGTACTCCACTTAGAGGATTCTCTTCATGAGAACCGCCTTCACCTACTACAGTAACCCCATCACTGAATACTCCACCATGAGTCAAAGCATCTGGATGTATGGTTAACGAGTCCCAAGCCCCTTGAAATAAAGTACCTGTCGGTGCAAAGGTCTCATCATGATCATAGTCCGTATAACCGCCATCAGCTTTAGCCCAACCTCTTGCATTGTCAGCAAAAGCGGCTCTCTTTACTATAGTAGGATTATCGCTTCTTTTACCTCTTGCTATACATTCAGCGGTAACCTTACCACCACAACAGCCAGTAAACTTACCTTTATTCTTTTTCTTGATATGAATACCTCCACCTTCAGCAAACAGCATACCGCCATCTTCCTTTCTTAATGAAGGATATTCAGCCAATACTTTAGCTCTTACACTGGAATTACCATGAAGTCCGGCTAATCCAAGTGCGTCTCTGGCATTGGCTTTAGTTGGAATAGGGTAACTTCTATGCGGACCTGCAAAGTCACTGGAAGGAACCATAGGATAAGGTTTCTTCTTAGAGCCATAATCTTTATCTCTTGATAAGTTACCTCCATCTGCAAAATAATCCATACCATACTGTGGAACTTCAAATGAGTCAGGCATAGATGTCAGTTTATTCTTACTCATAGCTTCCAGTCTCTTATTATATAATTGTTCATTAATGAGATTATAGTCAACAGCATCTCCTGTGAGTAATGATCCACCATCAGCAGCATAGTTAGCCAGTAATGCATTATCATTGGATGTATCTATATTACCTGCTGTATTTACCAGTGATTTCTGTGCTCTTAGATTAGCATTGTCTATTTCTTTATTTAGTCTTCTGGTTTCCCTCTTAGCTTTACTACTAAACCATCCATCTGAGCCGACTTGTGATTTGGTTACATTAGCCAAGTTATTAAAATCAGACCAGTCACCAAGTAACTGATCATTAGTTGAAGCACTGGAAACATAACCTGATTGTTGTTTAGCTGAAGCTTCAGTATCATCAACAAACTCTTTATTGATTTTACTTCCAAAGGCGGCATTAACCACACCTCCCAACATATTTACTCCAGCACCTATAAGTCCTCCTACTCCAGGAATATTTGAAGCTACACTACCAATAGTCTGCATAGCATTACCTACACCAGTACTATTGCCTGATGGATTGATAAGTCCACTGACAGCAGTGGCTCCTGCATTAGCTAATGTACCTCCTATTGCAAATGTATATGGTTTATTTTGTCTTCTTATAATTTTCCTTTTAGCCATAGCATAATTAATTTGTTGCAAATATAAGTAAAGTTATTGACACTGCCAATACTTTAAGTGAAAAAGTAAAGGCTGACTACACACTTAGGTTAGCCAGCCTTACTGATATTATACAAAGTAATGTAATATCATATCATGAAACTCAGTTCTATAAGTCTTAGGGTCATTCATTGCTAATTTAACATATACCCAAGTATTTCTAATTCTATTCAACTTGTTACTGTTATCTCTTGGTATATCAGCTCTCCACACTCTGAACTTCTTCTTTAAAGATGAAGGCTTACCTAATGCGGTAGTAAGATTTAAAGTACCATGCTGATATTCATTCCACACATCTAAGGTATCAAATGTCACATTATTAAGCAGTGTGTCACCATCCCAAGTATCAGCTCTAAATTCAAGAGTGTTGTATATCTTATCATAAGGTCCGTCACTATTATCTATAACAGTAATATAATATGGTTTGGTCACACCATAGAAACTATTATAGTCTCCTGCCTCATGTTCCCAGATAATTCCATTCTTTAAACTGAAGAACCTGCCATCCATATTGAACATAAGAGGAACTGAATCATAACTAAAGAATGATACAAACTCTTGAAGTGATTCTGAATAGCATAGGGCAAAGTCCTTATGGATATAATAAATCTCATCATTAGTACTGTCTCTCTGTATAATGAAGTTTGAGAAGTCTCTTGCATTCCATATATCAGTAGAGTTGTACTTATTAATAAAGGTTCTATATCCTTTCTCTGAGGACAGACTCTTTAATGATTCTCCATTAAACAACATCAAGTCATTAGTAAGGTTATCTATGAAATATAAACCGTCAGGACTTAAACAGGATGCCCATTTATTCTGTAATCCATTAGTTAGAGTCACATATCTCTTGCCGTCAACTTTACCACTATTAGCTATTTCAATAGGTATTCCATCATTAGTATTAACCTGTACTGTACTATTGAACAGTACTCTTGAAATGCCCTTATCTTGAAATGCAAAGATGTCATTGCCTATCTTCTTGAGTAGGTTAAGATTGCCTCTATCACCATCTAATGTAAGATTTGAAGCTAATGTAATATTAGTCCATGTATCAATATCCTCACCTAAGGTCTTCTCTTTAGTCCATGTCAATGAATCAGGAAACAAGCTGTTACTGTATCTCTCATAATCAATTGTTCTGAAAGTGAAGTAATTGTCAGCTTGAGAATATACAGGATTAAATAGATTGAAGTTTGTGGGACTCATATTCAGATTATTGACTAATCCTCTGTTTCTGTCACACCTTCCATCTATATTGATTCTGGTCTCACACATAAATGATACTATATCTACAATGCTGTTTTGATCTTCACCAGTTGAAGCAAAGGTTCTTAAACAGTCATATCTCTGTATATAGGTATCTCCTTCCGTACAGTCTATATCAATGTTGTCTCCTATTAATACGGCATCACCTGCTGGCAAGAATGTATTATTAAGTATAGCCTCAGGAGTATCACCACTAAATCTATTGACTACATTGTCTCTATATAATTCAGCTAACCATAGTATAGCTCTGTCTTGACTGTCAGTGTAAGTAATATTACCTTGATATACAGTATCACCATCAGGAGCATTTGTATTCCAAAATGGCTTGGTAGTAGGACTGTTCTGTAGTATTGAAGTACAAGTATTGTTCTTAGGAAGAACAGACTGTTTACCAGATGCAGTGTAGTTAAATGCAAACACTAAATGAGGATTTGATTTATACTTCATACTAACAGGCTCAGTACCATATTTATCTTCATCCACTATCTCAATTATTGAAGAATCCAATGCATTTACAGATATTACATTATCATTGGCAGCATTGAATATAGGAGCTGTACTACCATTAGATACAGCACTTGATGATGTATATATAGGATAACCGTTCTCATAATCAGAAGATACTGTATTACTTCTATTAAAAGGCAATACTTTATCTATATCTGCATAATAGTTTAAATCCTGCAATCCTGAATTAAGAGGAGCCTTTATTCTGACCATCCCAGCAGTCCATGAGTTAACTGGAGTAATACCGGTATATTCACCGGAATCATCAGTCCAAGGAGTATCAAGATATATATTATCAGCAGAGAATCTCAAGTTACTGATAACCTTTCTACCAAGTGCTGCCGGTCTTGTATTTCCATCTGTAGGAACACCGGCATTAACCAGTGAGCCATTTCTATGCCAAGGATAAACCATCCACAGTCTTTGACCTAATACTAATGGTGTAAAGGTAGTATATTTTAAACTGTCTGCCCAAAATAAACCTGAAGAGATTTGTCTGCCACCTTCACCGGTAACAGAGTGGCTCCACATTCCAGTATTACATACTTTACCCTTATAGAATCCAAGAGCTTTAGGTGCTAATGAAGGTGTGGAAGTGGTTAAACTGATATCGCTTAATGTATTGTTAAGTGCTACCGCACCTATAATTCTTAACTTGTAGTCAGCATTAACCAAGTTCTGCAGATTATCATTAAACTCCACTTCAGGTGAATGCATGGTAACTATGTTATGGTCCACAAGGAATTCAGACATACTTTTATCAGTATATTCACCTGGGTCTGTGCCTGTAGGAATATAAGGAACCACACCTAATGCTGTCTGTATTTCACTTCTAGTCAAGTCATTCGCTGATGCTGAGCCTATAGGACCATTGTGATAGAAGTAAGGTACTTCACCTTTACTACAATCATGTGCCATAGTTCCATATTCATTAACCCATGAATTATCAGGCATAAAAGGTCTTGTAAACCATGATGACTGTGCAAATGGACTGTTATCTAATCTGTCTTTATAGTTAGCTACAGTAGGACATAATATACCTTGACAGATGACATTTCTATCATTAAAGTCTGGGAAACACACTACTCCTCTGGCCTTAATATATCCCAGGTCTTTAATGGCTTGTACAGTAGCCACATCATTGACTGTAACATTAATTGCAGATGCATAAAGTATAAACTGATTCAGAGAGTTGTGACTCTCATTTCTTTCAGTACATTCATAGTCTCCTACAAATACTGTCTCACTCCATTTACCTTTGGTATCCTGAAACTGAATACCTACTCTATATACTTCACCTTTTTGAAATCCCTTAATCTGATTAGAGTTGTAGTTAAGCTGATAATTGGCTCTGTACATATCTCCTAAATCTGATACATCAGTAAGGGTTCTCTTGAAGAAGGTTACATTGGCATTCTTCTTGATTTGATACTGTAAGTCAGTAGAAATCAACTCCCTCTTAATAGTATAGTTACCTAAGAATAAGGTATTATCCTTTTGTTCCATAGTATAAGGAGCTATCTCCTCACCACCTACATATAAAAGAACAGCAGGGTCCACACTTTCTCCAGTAGTGCCGGTATCTACATACAATTGGGTTGTAGTAACCAGGTCAGCAACTACCTTTACTTGAGGAGTGGTGTCTATAGATGTTCTATGTATAGAGTATATTCTCACATAATCATAAGATGTATCAAGATTGTCAAGCTGTATATTAAATGAACAGGCTACAGTGTCTTCAGGAGAAGCTCCTTTATCTTTATGTGAGATATAGAGAAGAGGAGAAGTGCTGAATATATTAGTTTCCTTACCATATTTATTATAGTAACTAAATGCATATTGAATAACACCTTGACTAAAAGTACCGCTACTGTTTACCTTATCTACATTAATTGTAGCATTAGTATGTATAGTTCCTATAAAGTCAAATTCATCCGCATTGATATATACATCTTTAGTTATATTCAATACTCTAGCCTGATTAATACCATCTATCCAGTAGACTTTCTGTATATCCTCATTCTCATATATGCCTAAGGTTTCTACAGGATGCCCTACATCAAGGTTAAGCTGTCCCATAAAAAGAACTGAGGAAGTGAATTTCCCATTCTCATAGATAAACTTATATATTCTATCTGCTATAGAATCCTTAGCAAATACAATAAGAGTATTATTAAGAATACAGCTACCTAAGTAAGTACCTACTATTTCATGATTAGAAGGCACTTCTTTATTACCTTTCTCATTAGTAACTGAAAGGAGAGTATTATTATCTCTTGCAGTTATTCTTATGTTCAAAGCATCAAAGGCATATTTAGGGTTAAACTTACTGACAGTAGTATCCCTACTCATGCCTTGGATCACGTGTTGAGATTGCTTTAGTGCCATTATCTTTGATCTTTTAAGTATTCTCTGTTACCAAGTGGCTTAAAGCCCTTTCTGAATTCATCAGTTCTTGGTATCATTTGATTTAACATGTTACTGATAGACTCCATTTCAGATACTGATGGTAATGTAAATTCCATATTGCATTGTCCAACTGACCAAGCATATTCCTGTTGTACATTCTGTAATACTGCTGGAGCTATTTTACCCATATCAAATAGAATAGTAAACCATTCTTTCTTAATGAACAACTCCAGTGCTTTGAGAAATACTGGGTTATCAGGAATCAAAGGCAATCCTTCATCATCTACTGGAATGGCTCTATAAGCAATAACCAAATGACCTTCCTTAAATGAAGTATATATAATGTTACCTTGAACCTTAAAGGTTCCTTCTTGTCTTTCAAGGAATCTCTTATCATCATGTATTAGATGAAAGGTATCAGTAGTAGCCCTAAGAGAAGTGCTGTTCTTAGCGTCTTTCACTTGTCTGATAGCTATCAGATCACATGGAAGTCTTGCTCTATAGTTCTTAATTTCCACAGTTTCAACCTTATCATAGTAAATAGGCGGCAATCCCATTCTACCTATGAAGTCCACAGTGTACTGTATAATAGATTCAAGAGTCAAATCAACCATTAAAGGATGGCGCATCAACCTGCTGGCGATTTCACGAATATTTGTATATGTTACATTATTTACCATAGTATCTTTTATTTTTATCTAAGTACATAGCTTCGATCTTACCTTCTTTAATCTTCTCTTTAAGTCTTTTCTTTAGCTCTCTATTCACACTAAACTCAAAGAAAGACTTATTATTATAGTTAGCTTGACCTCTATTATAGTATATTTTAAATATCTCTTTTTCCTCAACTCTAACTAAGGTCTTATTATTATAAGACTCTTCATCATCATACCATAATTTAAGTGTTCTATCCCAATCAATAGGCAGATTAGTTACAAGTTCACCATCAGCATTTAACCTGACTTCACCGGCAGCCTTTCTAATTTCCAATCTACCCATCCTATGAGGGAAGTTGATTTCTCCACCTTTGATTAGATTATCAGCTAGTAAGTTATTAACTCTTCTAGTGATAGCAAAGTACTGAGACTCAGTTAATATATATTTAGTGTCAGAAGGTTTGTTCTTTCTATAGTACTTATATCCATCATAAATACCAAGTGAACCTCTGATCTTATGAACTCTAGGCTTGTCTAACTTTAGTAGTTTACTTCTAAAACTTTCATAACTTTCCATTACTTGGTACTTACATCGGACAAATTATCATCAGCATCATTTACCTTATCTTCAGGAGAATATTCAGGACCTCTTAACTCTTTAACTACAAGCTCTACTAATGGTGGAACTAATGCGGATTCCAAAGGAAAGTCAGAGTCAAGTAACTCACATATTTGACCGTCTTCATCACACTGTAATCCAAAAGTCTCTTCTGCATCAGAGAATAGTGCGGTTATTCTGACCTTTTCAAGATATAAGTACTGAGGATTACTGGACTTGAAGTAGATGTAATTATCAGGGGCTAAAGAGCAATATATGATATTACCAAGGTATTTGTTAAATCCTGCATATTTCATTCTATCTCTTGAAATATAAGTAATCTCACCTTGATAATAGTCTACTGGATATACTCTAGGCTGCTTGATGCCCATCATAAAAGGAACTTTCTTTGTAGTTCTAAGATACACTCCACCCTCACATGGCTCACCAGAGATTGCAGGTACTTCCATTAAGTCAAGGCATATAGTACTAAAGTTACTCTCAGGTATAAACTTCTTTATATCTGAGTATCTTTGCTTTAGTAGAAAGCTTCTGTACTTACTGATTAAGAACTTTATATGATCCTCAGTATAGTAGGAATCATCACTAGAAAGCTTTAATTCATCAGAGCACATGTATATAATTTCTCTCCATGTCATATCATTACATATTTAATCATACAATTAAGACCTTGTGCAAAGGTAAGTAATTAAACTCACATACACAAGGTCTTTACTGGTTTTATTTACTGGCTATAAGTGTTATACTTCTATCCTAAGTCTATAGTCTTCAGTATCCCTGATAACATTATCTTCAGTTATTCTAGCAGTAAATCCTATCTTAGTCTTATGTATAAGACTGTCATGATTAACAAATTCTGGATATCTTATAAGACAAGCAGTTCCACTTAAACAATAGACAGCATTTATTATAGCTCTGAAATCATCTTCATCTATGTATTCATTAAATACATGAAGCATCTCATCCAGTGTAAGCAATGCTATTAACTTCTCTACATCACTATAGCTTTTATAACCAAACTTTGATAAAGCATTAAAGTATCTGTAAATAGCATCATAAGACACATTATCTATTTCATGCATAACGGCTACAATCAGTTACTACCGGTTTAGACATCTTGCCTTTGAAGAACTTATTCCAATAGACAATAGCCTGAGGATAATTACCAGTTCTTATACATAACTCAAGTGCCTTCAACCTTAATGAAAAATCAATAAAGTCCTTAGGTATCCTGCACTCATTAACTAACTCTTTAACTGACTTCATCATACTTTGATAGTATGGATATAAGTCAGTTACAGTACCCATTATCTGAGGGCTGACAGTACTCTCAGGTGCATCAGTTGATGGTTCCCCTGTAGTAATTACATACACAAAGAACATAGTATCATTAAGAGTACTTAGGTTCATGTCTCCTGCTTGCAGTACTAGTCTTACATTCTTCTTTTCATAGGAACCACAAGTAAGGCAATATGATTGATCCTCTTTTTCAAGAACAGGATTACAATTACATTGTTCAGGTATAGAGTAAGTTAAATCATAGTTATCACCTACAGTATAAGTGTAAACAGGATTACTGCTAGGACCATTAAGAATGTATGTATCTTGTGTATCTATAACTACACTATCCAATAGTATATCATTATAGAAGTCCTGACTATCTACAGAAGCGTCTATAATAAGATACTTACCATCAGAGGTTATATGAAGTTCATTGAAGTGTATCATGATCTTAATTATTAGTGATAAAAAAAGAGCATAGTTTTTAATCTATGCTCTTTATAATCGTTAACTCAGTTTACAGAGCAGCGATAGTCAAACCACTTGCAGTGTTGATTGCACCAATGAGAGCATTCATTGCAGTGTGTTTGCCATCATCCGCAGCTACTAATGTCAGTGTTCTAGGAGACTTCTGTACATCTTCCGCACCACCAGCCCAGTAGTAATTGATATCCAATACATCATACTTCTGAGTTGGGTCTACCAAATAAGCAGTATGAATAACATTGGGCCATCCCATATTTCTGTACAAGTCACCTCTAGCACCCATGCAGAAGTATTCAAGGTCTGCAATTTCATGACCATTTTGAACAGTGTTAATAGGAGTGACAGTAGTTACTGTGCCCCAGATTCTCTCATCACCCTCATAAGTGATATTAGTAGGCTGAACTGCAAAAGGAATATAGCCCTGAGGCATTACACCAAGAATCCAGTCTTGAGCTACCTGTTCAATCTGAATACCAGTATAAGTACCAGTTAAAGTTGCAGGGTCTGCATCAATATCTACCTTAGTATAAGTTTTACTACCAGAAGCACCTGATACTAAATAGATTGTTACTAATGGAGTAGCTTCTCTTGCTAAGTTCTTACCTAAAGACAAAGCTAAAGCCTTGTAGAAATCTGATGCTGACATGCCACTGACTGCATGTACCATACCATATTTCCAGTACTGGTCTTCAGGAGATAAACCTGCATACTGTCTGAAAGCAAGTCTCAAGATATAATCTTGACCAGCTACAGGAGCACCACCATTGATATTGGCATCCAAAACTACTTGGTATCTATCTAACTTCTTAGCCAGAGCTTTAGAAGAAGTGGCCTTTGCATAAGTCACATTAGGAATATGAATCTTATCACTAGATTCAACAAGACCAGTTGGGCTATAATACTGGAAATACAAAGTAGTCTTAGCTGTATCTGCCTTAGGCAGAATATCACCAGCAGTCGTTAACGGATTTGTTGCAGTCTTCAGACTTTTTACGACATATAAATGTCTTACTTGATTTACTGAAAATGTTGCCATTTTTAATTCAAAGTTTAATTAAACATTGTGCTTATTAATAAGCTATTGATTATTCTCTTTACTTGCATATTGTGCTTTACTTGAAAGAGCTAATCTGACAGCTCTCTCTACTATCATATTATGCAAGCTATCATCTAACATACAATCCATAGCAGTAGAATATCCACCAATCTCTAAGTCTCCTATATCAACTAATATGATAGGAGTCGGTTTGCTTAGATAAAAGCAATGATACTTACTCATGTTATATTTAGATATTAGCCTGATAGAATCATTAATATCTATTCTAAGTACTCTATTATCTGAAGGTCCTTTAAATGGATTCTTTAATACCTTATATAACTCATCCTGTCTGACAGGGGTTATTAAGGCAGTCTTACCATCCTTACACCCTAATGTAGTGTCACTTAGAATACATTCTTCATAGGTTATAAACCATACATCAAGAGGTAATGTAATATTAATCTCCTTTGCAGGAACAGCTATTTCATTATTAAACTCTTTAACCGCTTCAACCAGGAATCTCCTGGCTTCTTCATTAGATTCAAATGAAATACCAAGGTTGTTTCTACCATTGTATATCTCTAATACAATATCCTCTTGAGCTTTAGTTAGATATACAGACTTCTCATATTCATCAAGTACAATAGCTACATCCAGTGTATAAGCACTAAGAAGAACATCCATCTCATTACTCATCTCAAATCTATTCATAACTATTCACTTCTTTGACCCATTTGAATACTGGTATTTACATCTCCTGTATAAGCGGCCTTAGCTATCTCTACAGCTCTTTGAAGTATTTCTTCATGTATGCTTGAATCCAATTCACATTCAGAAACTGTACTGACTCCATTAATGGATGTGCCATACAGAGTAAGGTCTTCTACTATAATAGGAGCAGGTCTTTTTATATATCTGAATGTTACTGTTTGTGCAGGAGGATTTGATAATACTTCAATTGTACCTCCAACTTCAGTATGATTACCTTGTATCACCCAAGCTTCAGCTTTTGGAGGATACTTGAAGGGTTTCTTTAATGCGGCATTAAATTCAGCAGGTGTGAGATATTTAGGCGTTAAAGGAGAGTACTTCATAAAATCAGTATGAAACTGCTCATTTAAAAGTATGAACGCATCATCAGGAATCTTGAATACAACACTTCTACTATCTAACCTATACACTGGGTCTAGTGGTATAAGTTGAGGGGTTGCCGATGTCTTAATCAGATTCTTAAAGTCCGCATCTCTTTTAGGTGAGTCACTGAAACCCTCTTGGTACTTATTACCTTGAGGGTTAAAGTGATTCTTTATAATCTCTTCTTGACCTTTTGTTAAACAAACACTAATCTCATAACCATTTAAGCCTGGAGCAGCATTAGAATCTATGTTATTGTATAGGACATTAAACCTGTCAAAGAATTCTGTTACATTCATTATTCTTTCAGTTTAGCTTCCAAGCTGAACTTAATAGTCTGGTTCTTAGGTGAAGCTAAGAACTTAGCTGCCATATTAAAGGTCGGGTCTTCTTTATTACTACATAAAGGACTGTTGTCTTCTCTTAAATAGAAGAAGCCTCCTCTATTAGCAATAAGCCCACCTTCAACCGCTCTCTTGATAAGTACCTTAGTAGATAACAGAGGGTCTGTGATAACCTTTAAGAACAACTTAGCATCAGCCTGAATGAGTTTATTAATCTTAGTTTGCAAGAACTCAATCTTAGTATTAAGGGCTAATGGTCTGCCATCAATAGTTTCAATGATAGTTCTAAGAGTATCCGCATCCTTTTCATACTTACCATATTCCATATAAGCCTGCATTGTAGCTGACATTTCCTGTCTGGCATTTGAAGTTTCTTCACCTTCTTTGATAATTACATATTTATATGTAGCCTTAGGCATATCTTGTAATGCTTGAAGTGAAGGAGCGATCTCATCTTTATTAGCCAATAATATCTTATATTTGATATATTGCTCAGGGTCTGACAGATCAAGTATATTATCTTGTTTCAATAATCTGACTTGTTTATTAGACCAATAATTATTTTCTTTCTTATAAATTGAAAGAGCATTAAATTCAAGACCCATTATGTCTTCAAGGAATTCTTTTTCATCATCAGTAAGAATATTAACTAACTTACCGGATTCTAATTGAGGAACTGTAAAATACTTAACTGCATTTTCAGCCATACCTCCATACAGAATATGCTTTGAGTTAGTTACAATACCACTTTCTTTGGGTACATATCTTACTATAACTCTTTCATTCCTAAGACAATTAATCGGTTCATTGATAACTGCCTCTTTATTACTTCTACCTCTTCTTACAGGCAGTTGTTCCTCAACTTCCCCAGGCATCTGAGGTACTATAGTTGTTTCACTATTAATAGTTTCTAAGTCAAGTTCTTCTTCTACTCTCTTACTTGCCATATTTACTTCTCCATTTAGTATTTAAAAAAGAAAAAAAGGAGGAGTGTTAATCCTCCTTTTTAGTATTATTACCCTTGCAGGATTGCAGGAATAAGTGACATTGTTCTAGTTGGGTCTAATACCAATGTACCCAAAGTTGCCATTCTGTGAATTACAGCCGAATCCTCATCATAGGACATATTAGGATTACCCATCTGTCCAGTATAAGGATTTCTGAATCCCCATTGATAACCTCTAAATTCAGTTTGACCCTTGATAGCGCACTTCTGAATATTAGGTTGGTCCATAGTACCAATGTACCAAATATCAAATCTATAAGAGAAAGCCACACCACCTTCAGGATGCAGGATCTTATTTCTTACAGGATCATCATAGAACGGGTCAACATCAAGAGTAACCATTACACCATTAGGCGCTCTCCATTCAGTTACCTGATAGTCAGTTACTGCAATTGCATTCTGTGCAAAGTTACTGGCAACCTTAGAGTAGGTAGGAGGATTCTGAGTTGAGATGACAGGCATCCAACCGGAAGTAGTCTTCTTAGCTTCTCTATTAAAGATTAACGCACCTCTTTCACCAGTCTTTATGATGAACTTTCTATCACCAAAACCTAACTTACCAGCAGACAGTTCATACAATGCATCCAGCAACAACTTCATTAAGCCATTAGTATCATTGTAGTACATAGTATTAGCTACTTCTGTCTGTTCAAAGATACCGGCACCAGTCTTGATTACATTACCAGACTTACCGAAGTTCATGTATTCACCATTGATATTTCTGTTAGAAGTACCAAAAGCCATTGCATTGTTCTTATATTCAGAGAACTGGCATTCAACTTCCCACTCAACATAGTGCATCCACTTATTTGCAGTGTTCTTAACTTGTTTACCTGATTCATCTCTACGTACCATAGGAATACCTATAGCAAGCTTTCTATCAAGATTAGAACCTGGTTCCTTGTGTTGGATTCTAATAGTAGTCCACTCATTTCTCATAGAGACAGGACTAGTGAATCTAACATCACCAACCTTTCTAGAGAGTTCTCTTTCAACAGGAGCAAACTCTACCGAGTATTTTTCACCAGCAAGTAATCTTTCTGCAGGAATACCCTTGCTGTTACCACCCATAAGTTCTACCTTATACACACAGTTAGTACCTTCAGGTCTGCCATCACCAAGAATTCTCTGAGGATATACTTGATTCAGATTACCTACAATTACTTCACCATCTGCAAACCAGTCTTCAGGGAATACAAGATAGAAAGGAGCACCTCCAACACCAACATTACCTACAGTAGTTGATGTAATAACAGTACCGTTTTCATCTCTAGCCTCTACCAGAGGAATATTCCTTCTTGAAGAACCGATAACATCCCAGTAGTATTCACTATCATCGTCAAATACCTTAGTAGGGAATGAATTAAGGAATGTATCAAGTGTCTTTCCTCTATGGAAAGCTAACAACTGAACCATAAGATCAGATGCCTTTTGTGGTGCACGTTGAAATATAGCACCTAAGTGATTCTCAGTAGTCAACCCTTTCCAGTGTTGAAAACCAATCATTTGGAATTTACTTAATTTTCCAGCCATGTCTTAAACATTTATAAATTAATCAATCTCATTTACACATCAATATCGTAGTCTGAAACCTTTGATTCTGAGTCATCACTTACACCTGACATGAAATTAAGACTTCCATCTGTATTTCTTCTAGTAGTGTTGATAGTGTGTTCCAGTTCTCTTAGGCTCTTTCTAACTTGCTTTTTAGCAGCCGGTTTAACCAACTTATCTAAGTTTGTAAAGCCATCAGTTAATGTAAAGAGTACTCCCAACTTCTTTAAGAAGTCCGGTCTATTATCCCTTTCATACTTTTGGACTGCTGTTAGATACTCACCAGTTTCTGGGTCTCTATAGACAGGCTTACTAATAGAGTTGTAGACTTTCTCTCTTGTAGTTTTATCCAACTCTAACCCTTCAAAGACTTCCTTATCTTCTAAGATAGCCTTCTTCAAGTCTGCCGCCTCTTTCTTAAGTCTGGCTTTTTCAGCTTCTTCTGCCTCTCTAGCTTCAGCAATAATATTATCATATTCTTGCTTAAAGTACTCTTTATTACTTGCCAGTGCTTCCTTTGCATCTTCAATATCAGAGCCTGAACTAATAGACTTTTGAGTCTCTCTTTGTGCTCTTTCTTTGCTAAATCCTCTATTAAGGAAATCTTGAAAGATAAGTTGCTTTCTCAGTTTTTCACCTTCAGCAGATTCATCAATGACAGCATCTTCTGTGATAGTATTAAGGTAACTGATTGTTCCTTCATACTTTCTAACTTCATCAGGTTCTATACCCACTTGAAGTGCTTCATCTATCCTCTTTTGTCTTTCATCAAGTCGGGCTTTAAGTTGGGCTTCCATAGCTTCAGCAAAGTCTTCAGGACTTTCAATCTTACTTAAAGCCTCATCATCAAGGTCTGAGAGAATACCTTCTTCTTTCAAAGCACTGGCAATGGAAGAGTAGAAGTTAGTTTTGGGAGAAG
>ENA-UOJO01000224-UOJO01000224.1-human-gut-metagenome-genome-assembly--contig:-P57-NODE-224-length-94812-cov-12.668890_pt1 | contig 94812 bp, 89 predicted proteins | sample MGYA00242351_ERZ723898 | MGnify/ENA metagenome assembly ERZ723898 | reverse complement strand
CACTCATTTAACAAGAACTGTCAGATATTTGTCCTTGACTTTTGAACCAGTTTAACTTTCTTCCTTTTACATATCTAGCCAAATTTTAAGTCCCGTTGTATCCGCTCTACCTGATACAAAGGTTACCTCTACATTATGATATTTTTCACACTCTTTACGAATGTCATTTACTTGGCCTTCTAATACAACCTCATTTTTTCGATTATATAATATTATTTTTGTTTCTGGATAAAACAGCTTCATACATTCATGAAAATTCATATAATAAACCCCAAGAAAAAGAGAGTAGATCAACTACTCTGCTAATTTCTTTTCAATGTCTTCAATTTCTTGTTCAAGTTGTTTAATAAAGTCTTCTTTATCTTCTACTTGATCTTGTAAGTCAGCTACTGTAGCTTCACTTACTAAACCAGTCATATCATCTTGAAGACGTTTAATTTGGCGCTTTTGGTTTGCGATTTGTTCTTCTTTACGAGAAATGATTTCTGCCATGTGATCACGCCAGTTAGCACGACGCTTTTCGCTAGCCGATTTTAGCCCAGCAAAATATTCATCCATGACACCTCTGAATTCATTCCAAATTTCATCTTCTTTATCTTTTCCACAGAAACCAATTGATTTCCATTTATTAGACAATTCTTTCATCATTGCAGTTTGTTCACGAGTATATTCTTGTAAGCCTGCAATTGATTTTGCTTCCTTGACTAAAGCTTGTTTTTCTGCATATTTTTCGTCATGTTCTGCATGTAATTTTTCATAGAATTCATTACGTTTCGCATAGAATTTTTGACGAGCTTCATTAAATGCATTCCATAAATCATCATCAAATTCACGACCTGCATTTCCTGCAGCTTTCCAAGCATCCATTAATTCTTTATATTTAGCACTTGTTTTCTGCCATTCTTCAGAATCTTGTAATGACTTAGCTTTTTCAATTAAATCTTCTTTTACCTTTTTAGCATTTTCAAACTGAACTGTTCTATTTTCCCAGTTAGCATGTTTACGATCATAGAACTTCTGACGAGCTACATTGAAACGTTCCCATAATTCATCATCTGTTTTCTTTCCGGCATTTCCAGAAACTTTCCATTGATCCATTAAGGAAGTCATCTTTTCAGTAGCCTTTTTAAAGTCATCTGATAAAGAAGTTTTTTCAGCTTCTTTAATCAAAGCTTCCTTTACATCAACTACTTTTTGAGCCAATGCCTTTTGTTTTTCATATACTTTTTCAATATTCGCATCAAATTCTTCTCTTAACTTTTCTTCTGCCAAAGACTCACCAAAACCAGTCTTTCTCCATCTTTTTTTCAAATCATTCACAAAGCGAACCGCTTCACTGAAATCTTCAATTTCATCAACCTTTTTTGATTCTTCGACAAGAGCCTGTTTTTGATCAATACCGGCTTCCATATCTTCATATTCTTCGTAAAATTCTTTTTCCATACATCTACTCAGCTTTCTAATCATCCGATTACTTATGATTATAACATATAATAAAAAAAGAATAAAAAAAAACTGCATATGCAGTTTAAATTTTATAATTGGTGGAGCGTATCGGGATCGAACCGATGACCCCCTGCGTGCAAGGCAGGTGCTCTCCCAGCTGAGCTAACACCCCATTATAATAAGCGTCTAAAGAAATCATGGTGGGCCTGAATGGACTTGAACCAACGACCTCACCCTTATCAGGGGTGCGCTCTAACCACCTGAGCTACAGGCCCATATCCCCAAGACGCTCATATATAATATCATAAATTTTAGCGATTGCAAGTACTTTTTTTACTTTTTTGATAAATATTTTCTTTTTTCCTGATAATACACACGCATGATTGTGGAAACCAATAGAATTCCAAGTGCTAAAACACCCCCAATACTCAATGTTTGAAGACCCATATTTAATGTTTGTTGAGCATCCCCACGAATAGCAGCCAACATCGTACGATACATCCCACCACCAGGAACTAAAGGAATTAATGCACAAACCAAAAAAGTTGTAACTGGAGTCTTGCATTTACGTGCTAAAATTTCTGAAGCTAATGCCAAACCTAAGGCTCCATAAAAATTCGATAGAATTTCAGAACATCCTAAATATAATGATACCTTATAACAAGCACCTCCAATAGCACCTACAACACCGGCTATCCATAAATTTCTTCCTTTGATATTGAAAAGGAAACCAAATCCCAAACTTGCAAGGAATGAAGATATACCTGATTTTAAAATTACATACACCATATTTCCATTCCCCTATATCCAAAAATACATCACAAAACCAGCACCTACCGCAATAGCAACTGCGCATAAAAATGCATCTGCTGCTCTTGCAACACCAGATACATAATCTCCTGCAATCGTATCACGAATCGCGTTCGTAATCGCAAGTCCTGGAACTAAAAGCATAAAACTCGAAATCACCATAATATCCACATTGGTCTGAGGCAATACTTGATGAATTAATTGAGCACTCAATGCTGCGGATCCCGCAGATATCGCATTATTTAAGAAAGAATTTAGTTTATGCTTGGATAAAAAACAGCTTATACAACGAATCAAGATTCCAATAAAAAAGGACATCACAATTTCCAATAAAGTCCCATTAAAGAAAATCCCAAATCCAGCTGCACCTACCGCGCCAAAAAACATAGTCTCTTTAAATGTATAGCGAGATATTTTCTTAATTTTTTCAAGCTCATTTGCCAACTCATCTACAGATATAGGATTCGTACAGATACTTCTAGAAAGCGTATTGATTTGATCAATTCTATTTAAATCTACCTCTCCCGTATGCACCCTGCAAATACGTGTTATCGTTTTATTTTCATATGTTAACGAAAACATGATGCCAGTTAAAGTCACATAGCTATCTGCATATTCGATTCCCTCAAAGCATCGACACATTCTGACCATTGTTTCTTCAACCCGATTGACTTCCGCACCACTTTCTACTAACATCTTCCCTGCTTCAATAATTGTATTTAATAACTTCTCAATGTTCATAACAAGATTATAACAAAATCCACGAAAAAAATAAGCAGAAAAACTGCTTATTCTGGGATTTCTATATTAATCTTATCAAACTCTTGTGACACATTTAATGCGTGGTCATTGATACGTTCAAAGTCTGTAAATATACGTGATAACATCATACTTACTTCACTCGAACATTTCTGTTGTTTTAATGCTTGAATCTGTGCTTCACGCCAACTTGACACAAGTGAATCAATCACATCATCCTTACGTTCTGCCTCTTCCACATCACTCAAATCATTTTTCATATCGACACATAACTTTTTCATGTGCTTCACAATTTCAATTTCAGATATCGTCATATCCCCTTGAAGACGTTTTGTAGCCTGATGATTCATATTCACCGCATAATCACTAATACGTTCAATATCCACTAACATTAAATAATAACTAGACAAAGCTTGAGAAATATTCACATTCAAGTTTGGTGTAGCCAAAGCCGTGCTAATATATTCACTAATGACTTTATCCAAATAGTTTACAGTATCCTCTCTTTTATAGATTTGTTCATCTATCTTATCACTAAACTGTAATAACTGTCCAAATGCCTGATTTACATTCTCATACGCAAGCTCTAACATATGCATTGTTTCATCATTGATTTGTTTAACCGAAATAGCTGCACCACCAATCATCTTTTTAGACTTAGGTAGTGGCTGTAAAAACAATAAACGATCATCTTCTGTTTCTTTATTTTCTACTGGTAAGATGTGTTGTGCAAATTCAGCCAAATATTTTCCAAATGGAAGCAATAATAACGTTGTACAAATATTAAACAATGTGTGCATGTTCGCAATCTGTGCTGTCGCATTATATGGAGTCCAATGAATCACCAAAGATACCAATGGTGTGAACATACATACTAATGTAAATATTACTGTACCAATAATATTAAAACTCAAGTGAATAGCTGTCGCTTGTTTAGCCTCACGACTCGTTCCAATTGATGCAAGAACGGCTGTAATACAAGTACCAATGTTTTGTCCAAACAATACATATACAGCTCCATCTAATCCAATAACACCACTAGCTGCTAAGGCCTGTAAAATACCTACAGAGGCTGAACTTGATTGAATCAAAGCCGTAAATCCTGCACCCACCAAAATACCTACTAATGGATTTGAGAAATGAGTGACTAATTCAACGAATTCTTTTGATTCTCTTAGTGGCATCATAGCCGTACTCATCATATTCATACCAATAAAAAGAATACCCAAACCTGCAATGATCTGTCCAATATCCGTTGCCTTTGCGCTTTTCGTAAACATAATCAATGCAACACCCATAAAGGCAACTAATGGGGCAATAGCACTTACATCCAACGCAATCAATTGCCCTGTAATGGTTGTACCGACGTTAGCACCCATAATAATCCATACAGCTTGTTGTAAAGTCATCATCTGTGCGTTGACAAACCCAACAACCATAACTGTTGTTGCACTCGAACTTTGAATAACTGCCGTAACAAGTGCACCTACAATTACACCTAAAAATCGATTTGAAGTTAATTTCTCTAAAATTTGTTTTAAGCGATCTCCAGCCGCAGCTTCAAGACCATTTCCCATCATCTGCATTCCATATAGGAATAAAGCTAATCCACCCAATAAAGACAATATATTTGTTGTTGTCATATTTTCCACCTTTTCATAATTACGCACTTAATATAAATTTAAATGGATTTTCATACTATCTTTACAATGTTAAATCTATGTTAAATTTATTTAACAATTCAAAATAGGTAGTATAATAAACCAAAAAAGGAGAATTTTATGCCAACAATCATTGAAAACAGAAGAAATTTGCACCAAATCCCTGAAATTGAACTCACAACACAAAAGACAGCACAATATATCGAAAACGTATTAGATTTATATGACTGCACAATTGATCATCCAATTCCTAATAGTGTAACCGCCTTTTTTGACAATAAGAAAGAAAAAACAATTGTTTTTCGTTCCGATATGGACGCTCTTCCTATGGAAGAAAATACAGATTTGGAATTTAAAAGCACCAATGGATGTATGCACGCCTGCGGACATGATGGACATATGGCGATGGTTTTAGAAATAGCTAAATATGCCAAAGAAAGTGACTACAACGTATTACTCTTATTTCAGCCAGGAGAAGAAAAACCAGGTGGGGCCAAGCCAATCATAGATACACAATTCTTCAAACAATTTAATATTGTCGCCATCTACGGAACACACATCTATCCAGAACTTGAAAAAGGCAAAGTATATACGCGTCCTAATGAAATGATGGCTGGTGGATGTGAGTTTGAAATTCTGGTAAAGGGAAAGGCAAGTCATGCAGCCCAACCTCAAAATGGAATCAACGCATTAACGGCTTGTGTAGAAATTCTACAAAAGTCTTTAGACCAAGAAGAAAAAGCCTTTGACAACAATACATTCCACCTATTACACTTTGGTACTTTCCATTCTGGCCAAGCCTTCAATATTATTGCAGATCAAGCTCATGTACGAGGATCTATTCGCTATTATGATCCAAAGGTATTTGATCAAATTGTTAATATCATTGAACAAAACATGAATAATGCAATCAAAAAATTCAAGGTTCAAGTCAACTTCAAAGTCAATCACCACTATCCACCTGTACTAAATAATGAAGAATTATTTCATACCCTATTCAAAAACAACCTAGTCAATAAACTAGATAGCCCTGTGCTTATTAGTGAAGACTTTGGTTACTACAGAAACGTAGCCCCATCTATCTTCTTCTTTTTAGGTACTGGTGACACCATTCCATTACATTCAAATAAATTCACCTTTGATGAAGATATCTTAAAAAAGGGTGTAGAACTATACAAAAAACTATTAACGACAATGATCCCATTCTAGTAAGCACTAGGATGGGTTTTTAGGTATAATGATAACGTGGATGTGTGAAAGGAGGAATACTATGTTGATAGATGAATTAAATAAATATGGTGAAAACAACAATATCGAAGTAAAGAAAGAAGTTCCTGCTGAACATAAGAAATATTTAAAATCTGTCGTAGCTTTCGCGAATGGTTTTGGTGGAAAAATTATTTTTGGCATTGAAGAAAAGCAAGATTCATTTGAAGTGTGTGGACTATCAGGTGATATTTTTAAAATCAAAGATTCCATCACAAATTCAATATTTTCAAGTATTGAACCTCATATTATTCCTAGCATTGATTTAGATACAATCGAAGATAAAACCATTTTAATTGTGAATGTTCCATCTGGATGGGATCGCCCATATCATTTAAAAGCAGAGGGTGAATTTGATGGTGTTTATGTACGCGTTAGTGGAACAACAAGAAAAGCCGATCGTAATATGATCAAAGAATTGATGTTTGAAGGTAGCAACCGCTATTTCGATAAGATGATTTGTCCCGAATTAGAAATCAGTGAAAATAGTATCCAAAACTTATGTGATACCCTTTATCATAAAGCATTAGAAAACTCTAAATCACAATTTGAAAAAGACGCAGTTACGCCCATCACGAAACAAGATTTATTATCGTGGGGAATACTTACACAATCAAACAATCATATTGTACCTACTAATGCCTATGCCTTATTAACAGGACATCCCGCATTGCCAAACCGTATTCAATGTGCACTTTTTAAAGGTACGGATACAACAGAAGTAATTGATATGAAAGATTATTCAGGACCCATCTATGAACAAATTGATTTTGCGTATAAATTTGTATTACGAAACATACGTTTACATGCTTCATTTGAATCTCTAGAAAGAAAAGAAACATACGAAATTCCCGTATATGCCATACGAGAATTAATTGTGAATTCGATTGCGCATACATAGATAGAAACAGCATTAAAATTGCGATATTCGATGACCGTTTAGAAGTAACTTCTCCAGGAAAACTAGTTATGGGACAAACAATTGAGAAAATGAAGCAAGGAAATTCTAATATCAGGAACGAAGCAACCGCGTATGCATTGCGCTATCTAAAATACATTGAAAACTGGGGCCGTGGCATTCCTAGAATCATTAAGTCAATCGAAGAATCTGGTTTAAAACCTCCTGTATTTATTGGTGGAGAAACCGAATTAAAAGTCATCATATATAGAAACAATGTATTCTATGAGCCCACCAAAAAAATCGGGTTCAAAGTAAATGAACCCAATGGACCCAATGAACCCGATATCATACAACTCATTAAAATGAACCCAAAAATCACTCAAATAGAGCTCGCAAATCAATTAAACTTATCACGCTCAACTATTAAGCGCATATTAAATAGGTTGCAGCAACAAGAAATTGTAATTCGCAAAGGCTCTAATCGAAAGGGTATTGGGCAGTAAAGGAGTAGCACGAGGCTACTCCTTTTGTGTTATTAACTTTTATTAAGCTTGTTGTGCTTCTTCGTTTTCATCATCGTTATCAACGTTTTTCCATTTACGTCCTACGAAGAATACTGCGATTTGTACTAATCCAATAACAACCATCCAAATTGTCCATTGATCTGTCCAAGTCCATGCTAGACTCATATCTTCAGTAACTAGGAAGAATACAACAGATACGATTGCGATTAGAACTGCAAGTACGCGAGTGAATAATCCACGTTTCTTTTCTTGTTCTTGTTCTTCGTCTTCATTTGTAGTTGCTTGTTGTTTTGTTTCATCATCCTCTTCTTCGTCATCTTCATCTTTATGACGTTTAGAAATCAACAATAATAATCCGAATAATACTGTTACGATTGCACAAATCAAGTTGATTAATGCCCAATAGTACTCTTGTGTTGCCTTTGGAGTGTAATCCTCTTCAACTTTTTCTTCCTCTTTAGGTTCAGCCTTAGGCGTTTGTTCTTCTTCGACCTTTTCTTCAGGAACAGGAGTAGGAGCAGGAACTACTCTTTGAACAACTGGCGGTACGCTTGGAGTTGTAGGTGTAGGAGCTGGAGTTACTGGAGTTGTATCTCGTGTAACTGTTAATGTTCCAACAACCTTTGTAATGTCGTAGTTAGAAGCTAATGTATTTTCATTTAATTTGTATTCAAATGAGTTTGCACTATTTCCAACCTCTGTTTGAGTTCCAGTTACATTATATGTAGCACCTTCACCCTCTACGAATCCATCACCACTTACTGTGATTGATGTGCTTGTTAATGCTTGACCATCATAAGTCTTGCTTGCAGTAGCACTTGTCAATGTTACAAAACGCTTAGTAATCTTATAAGTCTTAGTGAATGATCCAGTGTAATTTCCAATACCTTCAATAGTAATTGCTACTGTACCAGCATTTACTAAATCATCACTATAAGTTACAGAGTAATCTTTTTCAGCTACTAATTCATCATTTTTCTTAGTATCCTGAACTGTTAATACTTCTCTATGCTCTTTACCATCATACTTAGAATCACTAGGATCACTTACTGTAATACCCGTCTTCTTTTCATCTGGAGTATCTGGTCCATCCGGAACGATTGACTTAGCTTTTACTGTTAATGTTCCAATTGAATCTTTACCATGTTTGTAGTTCGATTCTTTTGCACTTCCTGTCCAATTCAATTCATAAGTGTTGTCTGAAGTACCAACGCTAGTTTGACTACCAGTAATTGTAAAGTCTACTGTTTCACCCTTAACGATTCCACTTACTTTACCACCAGCTGTTAATGCAGTTCCATCATAAACCTTAGAATCAGATTCAGTTGTTACTGTATAAGTCTTTGGTGTAATTGAATAAGTTCGAGTTGCTTTTCCAGTGTAGTTTCCAATACCTGTAATTGTCACTGTAATTGTTCCAGTTACATTTGTGAAATCTGTAGTTGAATAAGTAACTTCGTAATCTGTCTTGGCAACTAATTCATTTTCTTCTTTATCTGTAACTGTAGGAATCCACTTGTGTTCCTTACCATCATATACTTCATCACTTGGACTCGTAATTGTAACTTCTTTATAAGTTTCAGGATGTTCAGGATCTGGTGCAATTGACTGTTTAGTTACTGTCAGTGTTCCAATTGAATCCTTACCATGAGTATAGTTCGATTTTTTTGCACTTCCTGTCCAATTCAATTCATAAGTGTTATCTGAAGTACCAACATTTGTTTGGCTACCAGTCATTGTAAATCCTACTGTTTCACCATCTACCAAGTTATTAACTGTTCCACCAGCTGTTAATGGATTTCCATCATAAACCTTAGAATCTGTATTTGTTGTTACTGTATATTCTCTTGGTAGAATCTGATATGTCTTAGTAAATTCACCAGTATAGTTTCCAATACCTTTAATAGTGATTGTTACTGTTCCAACATTGATTAGATCTCCACTGTAAGTTAATGAGTAATCTGTATTTTCAACTAATGTTGTATTTAACTTAGAATCCGTTACTGTTAATCCATTGATATGTTCATTTCCATCATAGATTGAATTTTCTGGATCTGTTACTGTAATACCAGTCTTTTCTTCTTTTGGAGTATCTGGTCCATCTGGAGTAATTGACTTAGGATTGATTGTTAATGTTCCATCATTTACGATAAATGTTACTTGAGTATAGTTATCATTTGTGTTCGTAAATTGATCAGCTGCAAGATTCATAGGATATGTACCAGCTTCAGTACCTTTAGCTTCTGCATTTCCATTGAATGTGAAATCATCTGTTGTATACTTACTTCCTTCAGTGATTGCTACATCGTATCCACTTACTGACTTTTCATTTCCATCATAATCAACTGAATCTGAATGACCAGTAATCGTTACGACTACTTCACCATCTTGAGCAGTGACTTTTAATTCACCAAACTTAACTTCGATGTTGTAGTTAGAAGCTTTCGTATTTGACTTCAATTCATATGTGAATGTGTTCTTACTTGTACCAACTTTTGTTCTAGAGCCAGTTACTTTATAAGTTGCACCTTCATCCTTAGCGAATCCTTCTCCACTTACTGTTACTGTATCATTTGTCAACGCAGTCTTGTCATAAACCTTAGAAGCAGATTCACTTGTCAATGTTACATTACGCTTAGTGATTTGGTAAGTTGTAGTTGTTTCACCACTATAGTTTCCAATACCTTTTACTGTTACTGTTACTGTTCCAGCATTGATTACATCGTCACTATAAGCTAATGTATAATCTGTACCTTCTACCAATACTTTATCAGTCTTAGTATCTGTAACTGTCGGTTTATTCTTGTGTTCTTCACCATCGTACTTAGAACCTTCTGGAGCCGTTACTGTAATACCAGTCTTCTTTTCTTCTGGAGTATCTGGTCCATCTGGAGTAATTGACTTAGGATTGATTGTCAATGATCCATCTTCGACTACGAATTCAACATTTGTGAAGTTTTGACTAATGTTACTGAATTGTTGTGCAGTAAGGTTCATCTGATATGTACCAGCTGCAGTTCCTTCAGCCTTAGCTTCACCTGTAAATCCAATATCGTTTTCTTTATACAACTTGTTAGAAATATTTGTTACTTCATAACCTTCTACTGAATGTGGGTTTCCATCATAAGTTACAGTACCTTTATTACCTTTGATTGTTACTGTTACTTCAGCATCAACTTCAGTAATACTCAATGTACCTTCATGCTTAGTAATTGAATAGTTACTTTCTTTAAAGTTTTCACCTTCAGTAATAACGATTGTATTTGTGACATCACCTTCACTTACATAAGTAACTGATCCAGTTGCCTCAACTTTTGTTACTTCACCATCAACGAAGTTTCCTTCAACTTTAACATTTGGTCTAGTTAATGGAGTTCCATCATAATCCTTTGAATCTGTTTGACTAGTTAATGTTACTGCACGTGGACTAATGACAAGCTGACCATCTTCTGCAATTTCAAATTTAACATTTGAGAAGTTTGTATTGTTGTTAACAAACTGAGTTGCATCCAAATTCATTGGATATTTTGCAGCATCTTTACCAGCAGCCTTTGCTTGACCATTTAATGTAAAGTCTGTTGATGTATAAAGTGTATTGCTAATAGATTCTACTGTATATCCACCTACACTTTGTACTGTTCCATTATAAGTTGCAGTATCTTTATTACCATTAATTCTAACTGTTACTTCATCCGTAACTGGAGTAATACTCAATGTACCTTCATTCTTAGTAATTGAATAGTTATTTGGATTGAACTTTTTTGATGTTTTATAAGTAATTGTATTTGTTACTTCACCTTCACTAACATTTGTGACAGATCCAGTTGCCTTAACTTCTTTTACTTCATCTTTAACAAATCCACCAGTAATTGTTACATCAGGTCTAGTTAATGGAGTTCCATCATAATCCTTAGAATCTGTCTGACTCGTTAATGTTACTTTACGCTTAGAAATTGTTAATGTTCCATTAATCTTATTTACGATTACTTTATCCGTTACATCAACACCGCCTTTAGTAACTTTTGCTGTACCAGTAATTTCAGTATTATAAGTACCAAAATCTTTACCTTTAGCTTCTGCTGTTAAACCAGTTACTTCATATCCAGCAGTAACATCTTTAATTCCTTCAACCTTCTGTACTTCACCATTATATGGAAGTGTATTACTATTTGCGGTAACTTTAATCACAGTTTTCTTAACCCAAGTTGCATATAAATCATTACTTGAATCTGCATTCACTCTGACTTTTTCACCAACTGCATATTTAGCATTACCTTTTTGAGCATCTTCCATTGATGTTGCCCAACCAGCAAAGTAGTAATCTTCACCTGGAGCTGAATAATGTAAATTAGATGTACTTTCTAAAGCAACTTCAACGTTATTCAAAATCGCAACGCTCTGATCTTTACCATTACCATTACCAGGATGATAATTTAAGATTGCTGAAGTTTCTGAATCACCAAATACAGCTGTTAAAGTGATCACATTCTTGTCATCTGCCAAATCTTTATTTACTTCAAAGTTTTGACCAGGCTGATATACATTACCATCTAATTGCCAACCTAAGAATTTCTTACCATCTTTTGATACACCATTAGCAACTGTAGCTTTAGCACCACCCGCATAAACATTGTTATCTTTTGGAGCCTCTACACCATCTGCTACATACTTAACTTTAAGCTCACCATTGTATAACCACTTACCAATAACGTTAGTATCTTTCAAAATAGCATCATTCGCATTGAATGCTACATTTGTCATATGACCATTTTCATCTGCTACATACCAACCTGCAAATGAATAACCTTCAATTGCAGAAGCACTTGGCAATACTGTACTTGCGATCGTACCAGCCGCAACTTTTTTAGTACCCTTATCTACTGTACCTTCAGGATTATTCAAGTTATAAGTTAAGCTGATCTTCTTAGCTGTCCATTTTGCGTATAGCGTAATATTTTGTGCTGGCATTGTCTTTCCATTAAAGACATACTTTTCACCTTCACAAAGTTCATTATCATACCAACCATCAAATTCATAATAATCTGGTAGTGAACTAGGTCTTGCAGGAGTATAGTTTTCATTTGAAATACTCTGTTGATATTTCTTATCTACCGATTTATCTACTTTACCTTTATTGATAAATTTGATGTTATAAGTATTACGAGTGTAATAGAACTTAGCATCATCATAACTCTTACCTGTCCTTGTACTTACATTTTTATTAAATGTATAACCTGTTAATGGATACTGATCTTCCTTACTCACACTATATCCGGTTCCTGGAGACGTATCTTTATGATCTAATTTATATCGTATGCCATCTTTGGTTACTTCACTTGGTTCTCCTGGCAATACTTCTACATAATAATACGCTGTTTCAGAACCATAACCTGTCTTTGGACCATAAAATTTTGCTCCTTCTAAAGGCATAGTTGCTATATTTACTTGGAATGGACCGTTATAATCATCATCTGTAGTACTCCATGTTGAACTTCCACTCTTTGTTGGCCACTTTTTACTAATATCCTGACCATATTTTGCAGTGATTCTTAAATCAACATATTCTTCAGAAGACTTTTCTACTCTTCCCATCCAATTGTAAATAGTATAAGAATAAAACTTGACTTCATATACATTTCTCTTATAGTAAACACTAACGATTGTTGAACCATCACCCTTAATTGCCTTTTTAGCTACTGGCTGTGCTGTAAATCCTTCATAAGATTTTGCCTTTGCGTTTGCTTCTGTACCAGTCATACCAGTTTTGTTTTCAGATTCATGGAATGAATATCCATCATCATCTGCATTTTCCCACCAGTGAATAACTGTATAACTAACTTTTGCTGCTTTCCAATGAGCTGTTAAAGTCATTGGAGAAGTAACTGTTGCACCATTTTTAACCTTAGTTAAACCATTGTACCAACCATCAAATGTATAACCTGGCTTTGTAGGAGTTGTAGATTTATCTAGGACTAGATTGTCACCGTGTAATACGAATTGAGAATCAACAATAGATCCACCATCTGAATTAAATGAAACCCAATAACCTTCTTTAATAATTGCGTATACATTTACAGAAGTTTGGTTTGTTGGAACTGTGATACTACTTGCAATATTTGTAGTTCCATTCTTTTTAGCTGCCCAACCAACTAATTTATGAGTTGAATCTACTTCATAAGATACAGTTGTAAAATCATGTGCTTCATGATCTCCAACTTTTTCTGTACGCATAATTTGTGATCCATCTGGATTTAAGAAGTATACATATAATGCTGCTTCATATCTAGCTGTAATTGTACGTGTTGTAGTTTCAGTAATTTCTGCTTGTTTACCAAAACCAGTAAATGAATTACCAGCTTCATCAACCCAACCTACAAATGCTTGTCCAATCATATCTGGAGCTGTAGGAGCAATTAATGTATCCCCAGACTTAACAATCTGTGTACTTACTGTTGTACCATTCGCAACAAAGTTGAATGTTGTTAATGGGACTTGATTTTCATTCGTAATAACATAAATTGAGAAATGATCTGCATCAAAGCTCTGTGCATTTGTAGCTACCTCAGTTACTGTACTTGCATCATTCGTAACATGGTAAACATTTGTTTCTTGAGCGCTTGCTGCTACATTTTCAAAACTGATATTAACAAATCCATTTGGTTGAATTTCAACACCATCTTTGCTTTGAATCGTAACATCTAATGCTACAGCTGATTCAACTTCCATATTCTTTTCAGAAACCGTTTCTTCAACTGCATTTAAGATAGCTTTTCTTGTAATACGTTTTACAACAAGCTTAGAATCTCTTGGTAAAACACCCTCAGCTGCTGTTGCATGAACAACTACATCACCAGCCATCTCACTTTGATCAAATGCCGGATACTCAACTAATTCCTCCTTGACTTCCGGGTCTGCCTCAGCATCGTCTTCATTCTTTTCTTCCGTCTTACAAGGTTCAGTTGTTTGATTCTCTGTTTCAATAACTATTTTCTTATAAACAAATTGAACACTTACAAGATCTGAAGTCACACTTAGACTTGCCTGATCTGCACTTACTGCTTGTGAATTATTGACGATTACATCTTTTAATGTATAACCATCAAAATTCAGCATAACACTACTATCTGTATTTAAGCCGTAATTTAAATCAAAATCACGATATGTAGCTGCCTGTAAAATTGTTCCATCTTCAGCCACATAGCTTAACTCTACAGATTTCGTTTCTGGCACCGCAACCTCATTTGCATCCTCTTCTTGTACTTCACTATTATTTTCTACAGTCGTAGTTTGTTCCTGTTGTGGTTCAACAGGCTCTTCTTCTGCATTTACATAGTAAGAGTTTGCTAGTCCAAACTGGATTGCCATCGCAAATGATAATACAATTGCTGCCGCTCTCTTCAAGTTTTTCAACATACAAAGCCCTCCTTTTTGATATGGTTGTAATCCCTTTCATTATCTGATTTTAGTATAGGCTTTGTAAGGTTATAGATCGGTTATATAATTTAAAAATCATCTTTTTTCTAAAAAAAGATCTATTGCCCTTATGACAATAGATCCATTTCACTATTTTCCTGAACTTCCAAGTTTTCCAGCCATTCTTTCAGATTCCATAGACTGAAGTTTTTCAAAGGAAATTTCTTCACTCTCTAATTGAGGCATACGCAATAATACACCCTGACAAATTGCTTTTTCATAAGGATAAATAATCGCATCTTCCTTATACTCTACATCTTGCTTTTTAATAACTACACGCTTTGTATTCAAATTTGTAACTGGAGCCATATATTCTCCACGATAACCCGAATCAATCACGCCACTTCTTTGTGCAATCCCCTTTGTTCCTGTTGAACCACGCTCTTTTAGAATCATCACAAACTCTGGATCAAATGCACTTGCAACACCTAATGGAACTAACTTTGTTTCATGAGGCTCAATTACCATGTAATCCTCTTCAAAACATGGGTATAAATCATACCCTGCATCTTCATAACGTTTTTGCGGAACCTTAGCATCCGGCTTAACCTTTGCCCAATATAATTTATTCATAAATCTCCTTCTTATATATTTCAATCAATTGTTCTAATGAAAACTGTGCATTGGCACTGGAAGTCGAAGGACAATATACCGTTTGAATATTCGGAAAATATTTCTGCATTGTATTCTGACTTGTCCTTCCATTACAAATGACCTTTTCAATATTCTTATATCTATTCAACAATTCCTGTATATCATTTGGCTCTATATCTTTGATTTCACTATCCGCACTCGTCTTTCTTATACACGAATGACAAATATCCCAAAGTGCAATATGTGATGTTTTTAATAGTTTTATCTTATCGTTCTCTTGATAAATTGCTTCTAAGACTTTCCAAAATCGGTTTGTCTTATTCGCATAATACATCTGTTCTTTTAAACTAATGACACTTGGCATTGAACCCAAAATCAATACTCTAGAATCTTTAAATACAATGGGATCCAATCCAACTATTCGTTTACACATGTTCCGTAAACATCATAAGATTTGGCATCTGTAATCTTTACCTTCACAAAAGTACCCAACTCTAAAGGTTCTTCACTTGTAAAGATGACCTGACCATCCACTTCATCCGGTGCATCCGCAGCACTTCTTCCACGATAACGATCCACCAAACCTTCTTTTTCCTCAACTAGAACTTCTATGACCTTACCAATCTTTTCTTGATTCTTTTCTTTTGAAATTTCTTCCTGCACAGCCATCAATCTAGCCAAACGGTCATTTTGGACTTCTTCATCAATCTGACCATCCATATCATAAGCAGGTGTATCTTCTTCCTTCGAATATGTGAAAGCACCCATACGATCCCATTTTATTTCCTTGATGAAATCTACAAGTTCCTCAAATTCTTCTTCCGTTTCTGTAGGGAAACCAACAATCATAGTTGTACGCAAAGTCGCATTTGGAAACATTGTATGAATCTTATCTACAACCTTTAATACATCCTCTTTTGGACCTCTACGATTCATTAATTTCAATAAACGATTGTTCGCATGTTGCATTGGAATATCGAAATAAGGAACGATTTTTTCACTTTCGCTCATAGCCTGCAATACATCATCCACAATTTCATCGGGATACATATATAGAACACGAATCCAATGTAAACCTTCTACCTTTGATACTTGTCTCAATAATTCAGGAAGCATCAATTCTCCATAATTGTCCAAACCATATTTTGTCGTATCCTGCGCAATCAATGTTAATTCCTTAACCCCAATACTTGCCAAATGATTGACTTCTTCCATAATATCCTCAATTGTACGAGATTTTTGATCTCCACGAATCAAAGGTATTGCACAATAGGCACAACGATTGGAACAACCATCACTAATTTTTACATAAGCCTGCCAAGGATTCCCCGAAATCACTCGTTCAGCCTTATCCAATAATGTATCGGAACCTAGAATTCTTTGTAGCTGACTCGCCAAAGTATCATATTCACGAATCGGGATAACCGCATCAATTTCAGGAATTTCTTCCCTTAATGTCTCTGTATATCTTTGTGCTAAACAACCACACACAATCAACTTCTCTAAGTTACGCTCTTTATATTGCGCCATCTTAAAAATTGTATTAATACTTTCTTCTTTGGCACTTTCAATAAAACCACAAGTATTCACAATAATAGCCTGTGCATCTTTTGGATTCGCCACAATCTCATGGCCACCCCTTTTGATCATACCCATGATTTGTTCTGAATCCACCAAGTTTTTACAACATCCCAATGATACAAAACCTATTTTCATTCTTCATCTTCTCCTTTTCGATGATAAATCATACGACCTTCTAACGCAAAAACACGAGGTCCAAAATGACCTGGCTGCGTTGTATCTAAACTTTGCTTCATCATATACATACGAGCATCTAGATTATCTAACAAAGTCAATACTTCTGCTTCTGGAATCATAGGAAGAACAGGGGATCCAAACTCCATCTTTCCATGATGTGCCAAAACCATATGCTTCAACAATAAAACACACTCTTTATCGTTTACACCCAGCTTTTCAGCCACACGATCCAAACGATTATTCATAATACTAATGTGCCCCAACAAATTCCCCTCATTTGTATATTCAGGAAGAACCGGACCACTCAACTCATCAATCTTTCCAACATCATGCATCAAGATACCCGCAATCAATAATCCCTTATCCAAAAATGGATATTGTCTACAAATGTCTAAAGCAACACGCGCCATACTAATAGAATGATAGGCAAGTCCTCCCACAAAATTATGGTGGTTTCTTGTAGCTGCTGGATATGTATAAAATAAATCTTTTGTTTCTTCTAACACTTCTTCAACCACACAATACAAATTTGTATTTGTGATTTCATTCATCAAAATCTTTACTTCCTCTTCCATTTCCGTACGAGTCATAGGAGCAAGGCGTACATAATTAGAAATATCCTCATCTTCTAAGACTGTCATCTTTCTTACACGCAACTGAACTGCATTTCTATGAATGATAGAATCTCCAATCACTTCTACAACTTGTCCAGCTTTATATTGTTCAATCTGCTCATTCGTTAAATTCCAAAATTTTGCATCCAATACACCCGTTGCATCCTCTAAAATCAAAGACAAATAAGGCGTATCCTTCACGGTTTTTCCCTTGTCACATTTTGAAATCAAACACTTAACATTTACTTTTTGTTCCTGTGTAATCTCATTAATTCTCATTCATTTTCCCCTTCCAAAACTTCTTTTATAGCCGATATATTAAACCCTTTACGAACACAATATGTTTGAATTTTTTGATTTCTCTTTGGCTGATCAAACGTTGCATATAAACGCTTTGCTTTCGCAATTGTTCTTTGTAGTGCCTCATCATCATTTTCATCCAATTCAATCGATTCTGAGACTTGTTTGGCAATCTCAAACGAATATCCCTTCGTAACCAATTTATTGACTAAAGTCTGTCTTTGCATACGACTCGACTGTTCCTTGATAGAATGCGTTAAACGACGAGCTAACTTGGTTGCATTGCTACGCTCTGTTTCTTCATCAAGACAAGCTAGTGCTGCATCAATCATATCATCCTGAACCCCTGCTTTTTTTAATTTTGAATAAATCTGCATTTTGGGCTGTCCATACGAATGCCAAGCTTGTGCCTTATCAAACGCATAATCTTTATCATCAATCCAATGCCGTTCCATAAATTCATTCACAATTTCTTTAGCTTGATCTTCATCCAAACTTAAATATTGCTTACCATACTGTACCATCTGATACGATGTATAATCATTTGAAAGCACACGCTTCTTCATCAGTTCAAACGCTTTATAGAATAACTGCATATCCAAATAATTGTCAACCAAATAGGCATCTAACATTGTATCCTTAGTGATTTTTAAATCAAAGAAATCCTCTGTAGGAATCATTACTTTGACTGGTTCATTATCGCAATCTCGAATCACAGTTAAACGCACAAAATCATCCACCATACGTATGCGTTCCACATGATATGCACGCTTATAATCATCAATTGCCTGATTATAAACACTCAAAGCCTTATGTGCAAACATACTCTCTGTATAAGGAGCTGTTTTTGATACACAGTATTCTCTTAATGCATCTCTTTCCGCTTTGGATTTACTAAAGAAAACATCCCACTTTTGACTTAGTTCATTGGCATCATCAAAATAATATCCAGATTTGCCTTCATCCACCAAATCTTTCAACACTTCATCACGACGGCCAAAAACTAAAAGTCCACTAGCCAATGCCTCAATATATGTCATACCCTGTGTTTCAGAAAGACTTGCCGACACAAAACAATCAAAAGCCGCATAATAATAGGCAATATTTTCCTTAGGAATCTTACCTGTAAAATGTACACGATCCTCAACATTATATTTCTTAGCAAGATCCTGATAATACTCCATATCCGTACCTCCACCTACAATAACCAAATGTAAGTGCGGATCCTTATTTTTACAAATCGCTTCGATGGGAATTTCGATTGCCTTTTCCTTAGCAATACGTCCTACAAAGACAACAATATGATCTTCTTGACTAAAACCTAACTCCTCACGAATCCTTTTAACTCTTGTTTCATCCAAATTTTTACGATCATATTCCGATAAATCTAAACCCGTTGGAACAATATAGATAGGTGCCATCACACCATATTGAATCAATGCTTGTTTCGTTTTTTCACTAGGTGCAATAATAGCTTGAGAGCCATTGGCCATGACACGTGAAAATGCACGAATAAAACTTTTGCCTAATTTTTCTACAGAATCAAATTCAAGCGGATTAAAATAATGCGTATAATCCTCATACATTGTATGATACGTATATACAATTGGAATATGTAATACCTTAGCCATTTGACGACCAAACATACCCACACCCGCCTCAGTTTGAATATGAATCACATCTAGATCCATCTTTTCTATGTAGGCATCTGCCGTAAATTGTACTGGGCTTGACATTTTATATCCATAAAATTTTTTTATTTCAAGACCCGGCAAACGAAGAATATGTCCATCTTCATCTTCTGCAATTTTTACTCCCTTATGATTTGTGATAATAAACACAGTGTGTCCTAACTCTTCTAAAGCGTGTTTAAGGGTTGCCACACTTGAAACAACCCCATTAATATCTGGTAAATATGCATCTGTAAACAATCCAATTCGCATACGCTACATCCCTTCTAAATTGATTTTACTTTCTTTTCTTTCATAATAATTCTTAACAAACACAAATAATATTCCACCAATAATCAGCACTATGTGATACGTAGAAAAACGCCATAATACAAGTACAGCACCCGTTAGATCTTTCATTAAGTTATTAAATAATAATGAAAAGACAACTTCCGTACCACCACTTGCTCCAGGAATTGGAATAAAGCTATTGGCCATTGTCACAAAACTTGATAAGGCCATAACATCAATAAATTCATTCATTTTAAGTGGAATATGCAAGGCTAGCGCAATCACAAAAGGTAAAGAATAATAGAGTGATAAACGTACAATATTTATACATACACAAAGAAAAATACTTTTTTTATCTTTTGCGAGCACCTTAATTTCACGAGTAAAACTAGTCACTTGTAAAGTCCAAGAATCCAACGTTTTTTCTGGATTCTTTAATATATGTAGCTTTGTTAATAGCTGAACTAAAATACGCGAAAGCTTGATATATAAGTTTGGAAATAACGCAATCGTATATAACGCCACAACCACAACTGCATTGACAATATATCCCAACAAGATAATATTGAACCACGCAGATTGAGCACTATAATATGCAAAACGCAAAAGAAACAGAATCGATACATAAACCATCATTGTGGTCTGATAAATAATAAAATCAGCCCACAACAAGCTTGCCCCATCACTCACTTTGATTCCTTGCTTTTTCATAATATAAGCCTGAACAAACTGTCCACCCGTACTACTTGGTGTAATACCTGAAAAGAAAGAACCAATAAAAGCTACAAGCATTCCTTTACCAGGTGTATAATTCTCTGTATATTTTCTTCCTAATACATAATATACAAATCCCCATACCGCAGTAAAAAGAACTCCCCATAATAATACAATGACAAGGCTTAACAGATTCATTTGTGAAATGCACTTTACAACTTGTTGATAATTATCCTTTAGAGCAAACCATAGGGCAAATCCCGTTAAAGCAAGAATAAGCAACAGATTTAGTGCGTACTTCTGTTTTTTCATAAAAACCCCTATTTTTTCTTATTTAATAATTCCTCTTGTTTATCCTTATATGCACTCAAATAAAATTCTCTCCACATATTCAATACGTGTTCTTTCGAATAGAATTCACTCAATAAACGACTTTCATTTTGATACTTCGCGTATACATCTGAATCATTTTTCAACTTTAACAGACAATTTTTAAAACCATCATTATCATTCGCATGCATATAACGATCAAATAAAATATCTTTATATAAATCCAAATCACGAAGCACCAATGGAACATGTAAATTCACCGCTTCTAAAATAGTCATTGGGAACAATTCATTATAGCTTGGCACAAAAAGCACATCCGCCATATTATATAGATCCACCATTTCTTCTCTTGGTACAATGCCTAAGAATTTACAATTTTCCGGTGGATTTTCCTGTAACTTCTTTAATTCTTCATACCCATCTGTAATGCGACCAAACGAAAAGCCTCCAGCCCATACAAATTGTACATCTGGCATTTCTTTGGCAACATTCACAAAATCAAGCACACCTTTACGCGTTTGTACCTGACCTGCACCCAATACCACAAAAGCATCTTTAGCTACACCATACTTTTTTCGAATGGCAGCACAATCATCATCGGATTTGCGATAGAATTTTTCCTTAGATACATAGTTAGGAATATAATAAATTTTTTCTCGATCAATACCATATTCTACTAATGCATCAATAAAGCTTGGATTTACAACAACCAAGCGATCTGCACTCTTATAAAATTGAATCAAATAAGAACGGAATACATTCAATAATGGTGCTGGAATCTTTAAGCTACCTTCTAAAGTATCTGGCAAAAAATGACAATAGGCAACATTAGCCGCTCTATGATTTTGCATCTTTACATAGAAAGTAGGATCCACTGTATGGAAATGCTGAATATCCGGTGTTTTTATCCAATTGTTGATACCCACTTCAAAAATATCACTTGCTCCTTCTTTAATGAGATTGACCTGTTCTTCATAGGCACTGCCTACACCTTGGCCATCTACTTTATCTGCACTTGAATACATTATAATTCGTATTTTATCTTCCATAAAAATTACACTTCTTTCATCCTCATTATTATATCTCATCTACTATTTGTATGTCCAACTTTCAAAAAGGCAAATGAAAAGCCCCTTTAGCGGGGCTTCTCAAGAAAGTTTTAAGAAAGGGAATTTGATTATGAAGTGAGCCACTATCTTTGGCTCAATAGTATATTACTAAACAATAAAGTGATAGATGTAGTTATATTATGTGAAATTATGTTAACATATGACACAATTATTGTTGTTTTTAGTTAATACCCTAATAAATTTAATCAAAATATACAAATTTTATTTTTCTTCGTACAAATCAATCTTCTTTAATACACTTTTCTTCCCATTTCTATGAGAAATAAATCCTAAAACAGTAAATAAACCCGATAAAATCAAACCAATCAAAGCAATCCATTTAGCTACATTACGTACGCTCATAGGAATATTAGGAAACATTGGATCTGTCATCCCTGACCATCCCCAATATGTAACAGCACCAAAAGCAAGTGTTAGAATAAAAGCATTTCTGACCATTCTTCCCACTTTTAATACCATTTCATTTTCTCTTTGGATGACTTCTGCAAGCTGATCTCTTTCTTTGCGGCTCAAACTCATAATAAACGCTCCTTTTCAAATATACATATACTTATTATAAGAAAAAAAGACAGGCCTAACAAGTTAAGCCCGCCTTTAATTGTCTTAAGTGATTATCCTAAGAATCCTACAACAGATCCTACGAATCCGATAACTACGAACAATAACAATACTTTAATTGGAGTAATGTTTTTCTTAGCCATCAACCACCAAGCAAACAATACGAATAACATTGTTAAGATCTTAGGGAAAGCTCCATCTAATTTAGATCCTAATGTTACGTCTGATAATTTACCAGTTTCTGCATCATAAGATTGTGCAATTACGAAGTTAGTTGAAATTGATACCCAAGAAGCTGCCATCGCACCAACGATAACTTGTCCCATAACCAATACTGATTCACGGAACGCAGTTGCTTTTTGTCCTACTAACAATTCAACAGCACTACCACCTAATTCATAACCTTTGAAGTATACGAATTTTTGGAACCAAATTGAAGTTGCGTTCCATACGATGATATAGAATAAAGGTCCTAAAGGTGATCCACCTTCTGCGAAACCTAATGCGATACCTAATAAGATAGGAATGTAAGTACCAACGATCAATGAGTCACCAATACCTGCCAAAGGTCCCATTAGACCTGCACGGATACCGTTGATCATTTCATCATCGATTCCTTCAGCTCCGTTTGCACGAGCTTCTTCCAAACCAGCTGTGATACCAACTACGATAGATCCAATCTGAGGTTCAGTATTGAAGAATGGGTAGTAAGTAGTCATTTTTTCTGATTGTTCTTCGCGAGTAGGATATAATTCCTTAATAATTGGAAGCATTGACCACATGTAACCAAATGTCTGCATGTGTTCGTGTGAGAAACATGTTAAGTTTCCATACCACCAACGCCAGAAAGAACTATTTAATGTTTTCTTAGAAATCTTTTTCATAATTAAATGTCCTCCTCGTCATCATAATCTACAGAAGCACCACCAACAGCACCTGTAGCTTTCATCATTGTCATTTGGTAGTTAATCAATGCGAATACACCACCAACTACTGTAGCAGCAATTAATGTTAATTCCATAGAAGCAGCTAAAGCGAAACCGAACATGAAGTAAACCAAGTCAGAAGTCTTAGATACTACTGATTTTAACAAGATACCAATACCTACTGCAGGAAGTACTGATCCTACTGATAAGATAGCTTTTACATACCATACATTAACATTCAAACTCTGGAACAATTCAGCTACGGCTCCAGATCCATAGTAGCAAAGTAAAGTAACTGGCAAGAATGATAATACAAAGTGTGAAATTAGTGGGAGAACAACATCAACTTTTCCTAAACAATCTAAGTTTCCTTTATCCAATTGAGCCCAGCCCCAGTGTTGCCAAATAAGGTTCATCATAGCTGTTCCGTAGAATAAAGTAATACCGATTACACCAGTCATGGCTGAGATACTAGATGCTAAACCACGAGCATCAGTTCCTCCAAAATCCATACCAGCAGCTTTTGCTCCAACATAAGCCAATGGAATACCAATGTAACTTACGGCACGTAAGTCAGATGCGACTGTTCCACCAGGTGTAACCAATGCGATCCACATTACCTGCATTGGAATACCAATTTGAATACATCCAGATACATCACCTAGGATCAAACCTACGAATAATGATGCAACCAAAGGACGGTTCAAAGTGTAGTTACCTACTGTTGTACCTAAGCAAGCGATAGTACTAGCTGCTGTACAACTCATAAGTCCGATTAAAATTGCTTGTAACCAACTCATTATAAATCTCTCCTTTTTCTTTTATTTATCTCAATCTGTTTACTATTCCCACTATTAGTAACCAAATTTAGATCTAAATTTGTCCCAAGTACCGATTGCAGTTTCTTTTAATAATGCAAACAATACTGTGTAACCAGCGTTTGTCAAAGCTTCACATGCTTCAGCTTCTTCTTGAGTAATTGACTGGTTTTGACCTAATTTTGTAGCTCCTGGACGATCATTACATGGTCCGATAACTACTGTTTTAACATCGTTAGGTACGAATCCATCGTCTACTAACAATTCTTTCATATCCACTGGGTTTTTAGTAATTAAGAAATATTTTTTATTAGAATTCTTAACTGTTTCTGCTTTTTCTCTCCAGTGTTCTTTTGTCCAAACAAATACTTTCTTGTCTGTACTAGCCTTGAATGACTGTGTCAATACAGGTGTAGTTGCAGCTTTGTCGTTAACTGCGATAATTCCATCACAAGGGTATTCTTTAGACCATCTTGTAACAATCTGACCGTGGATAATACGATCATCAACACGAATAAAACTAATCATTATATGTCCTCCTTTATTCTGTTTATGCCTTCGCTATATGCGTTATAGCCAAATCCTATAGATCTTCGTCGTCATCATCAGAAGCAACTGTAAAATCAGTTAATCCTGTACGACCTTCGCTTAATAATGTATCTTTTAAATCTTGTACATTATCAAAGTTATCTTTCATTAATACAGCAGTGATTGCAAGAGGCATATTCATACCAGCAATTACTAAAGTATTTTGGAGCAATCCTTTTTGATCCAATACATTCAATGCATTTGTGAATGGAGATCCACTCAAAATATCAGCTAATAAAATGACCTGGTCATCTGCTTTGAAATCTTTAACCAATTCAGCAAAGTTAGATGCAAATTCGTCTGCGCTCATTCCGTCCTTTAAGCTTGTAGACAATACATCTTCACGATCTCCCGTCATCATTTTAACGGCACTGTGTAATCCAGGGGCGAATTCGCCATGGCTTACCATAACTACATATTTCATTATTTTTTCCTCCGCGTTTTCTTATACTCACATTTTATAATAAATATGTCAGCGTTTTCAAGTGTTATTACACATAATTTCACACATTTATACGACTTTTGAACATGAGCATCACATAGAATACACATTCATTATAACCCGTATGAAAACCTTTTCAATTTCCATATGTCACCACTTTTAGATGACAAATGTCATTTTGAGAAGCAAACAAAAAACAGCAGAAATTTAACTTTCTACTGTTTCTCCAATAATATATTTAATTCATCATTCAAATTTTGCATTGCCAACTCAATATCCTCATTTGTATCAATGACTCTTCGAATTTCACTATCTGCCATCGAATACAATTGATCATAGCCATCCAGCTTTTTTATCGTGATTGCTTGTTCCATCATATCATCAAAAAAATCTAAATTATAATTTGAATCCAATGGCGCATCCTCTTGAATATACTTAGTCACATTTTTGGATGTCGACACATTCTTCAACACGGAGACACCCTGCGAATATTTAAACAAACTCTCTTGCGTTGTCTCATCATAACAAAGTAACTTCAAAAATTCCCAAGCCATTTTTTTCTTAGAAGACATTTTACTGATTCCACAAAGTAAACTATCCATTTGCGATACATTATTGCCACTAGGTCCTGCAGGCATTGGAAGACAATCCCATTCAAAACTTGAATATTTTTTAACGCTCCAAGGATACGGTTTATATGTTCTATACTCACTAAACATCATTGGACAAAAGGCAATCTTGCCTTTATCAAACAATTCACTTGTCACATTCTGATTTCGATTTAAACGATTTAATTGACGTACAAATTCAATAGCTGAATACACATCCTGTTTCTGCAAAGTACACTTCATACTTTCTTCATCATACAACGCCTGTCCACTCGAACTTAGGGCATTTCGCCAAGTATAGCCATACTCTCCAAATTGATCGATTTCTCCATCACCATCCGTATCCACAGTCAATTTTTCACAAATTGAATAAAAATCATCCCACGTCCAATTCACATTTGGGATTGCAATCCCATTTTCTTCTAATAACGTTTTATTCACAAACATCAAAGTTGGTGAACTTTCATATGGAAGTGCATATTGATGATCATATATATTTCCTGCATTTAATGTTGTTGAAAAATAGCGATTTTTATTAAAGTCTGCATCCGTCTGCATAAACGTATCTAATGGTTCTAACATTCCCACCTTAGCATATGTAGAAAGATCATCACTCAACACCATAAACACATCGGGCAATTTACCATTTAAAGCTTCCTTTGAAACCCAATCTGAATAATCCTCTTTTAAGATTCCACTCACATATTCCACTTGCACATTGGGATGTGTTTTCTCAAATCGTTCAATCACATTATCAATAATTTTGCCACTGTATGGACTTGGCACATTCCAGTTACTACCCGCAAATACACCTATCGTTAAAACAATGGGTTTTTGTGTATAATAAAATGTAGCTGCCAAACAACACACCAATATGGCTATCAAAAAAGTTCTTAATCTTTTTCTCACCATTATTTATTTCCCCTAGACAAATACCAAATAGCCAATTGTGTGCGATCTCTTAAATCCAATTTATCCAAAATCACACTTAAATAGTTGCGAATCGTACCCTCACTAAATCCAAGTTTTTGAGCAATTTCTTTATTCGAATAGCCATGTCCAATTTGTGCAATAATTTGTCGTTCTGTATCACTCAAGTCAAAATCTTCTTCATGCTCAAGACTAAATTCCGAATTCGAGTTTGCCATTTGCGAAAAGAACTGTGCAACTTTTCCTGCCACATTCGGATTAAAACAAGCTCCCCCAGATAATACACTATGAATAGCTGAACTCAATTCTTCTAAGGAACAACCCTTTAAAAGATAACCACTTGCACCATATTTTAAGGCATCATAAATATATTCATCATCATCAAATGTTGTTAATATTATAACTTTTATATTTGGATATTCTTTCTTCACAATTCGCGTACAATCCACACCACTCATATTTGGCATACGCACATCCATCAAGATAATATCTACACTTTCTGTTTTTAATGAATCTAATACTTCTTGCCCACTACCAACCACTTTTACAACTTCAAAACTTGGATCCGAATCTAAAATAATCTTTAAGCTTTCTCGAATGAGCTGCTGATCATCCGCAATCATAATTTTAACCATTATTCTCTCCTCTTCTCATTGGTATTTCTACAATTAACTCAAATCCATTATCGCCATAATAACGAATTCGTCCCTGTAATAAATTAATACGTTCCGTCAAATGATGAATACCAAAGCCCGGATTTACATCCTTACATCCTTGACCATTATCTTCAATAATTATAATCAAATTATTATCGGCTTGCGCAATCGAAACATAAATTTTTGTCGCATGACCATGCCTTACAGAATTGGTCATCCCTTCTTGCACTACACGATACACAATTTCTTCTTCATCTGCATTTAAATTCACCAAAGGCAAATGACACAAATAAAGAATCGTTACATCCGTCAATTTTTGAAAGTCCATGATCATCATATCTAAAGCTTCTTTTAATGAATAGCGTTCTAACGCATCTGGCTTCAATTTATCCACTGAACGCCTGACATCTGTTAAGCCTCGTTTTGCGCTCTCTTGCAAAATACCCAATTGTGCTTTTGTGACATTGACATCCCTATCAATCATCACCTGACAAGCCTCAAGACCAACACTTAATCCCGTTAAAGTATGCCCTAATGTATCATGAATTTCACGGGCAAGACGGTTTCTTTCTTTGGTTTCACCCATTTTTTCACGCAAATTCGCATAACCCTTTAGTTGAATATTCAAGCGTTTCAATTCAGCATTTAATGAAGCGAACTTTTGTGTTTCATTCATCTGCCTTTGTAGATACAAGAATATATAGGCAATAAATAATACAATATTTAAATTGGTTAAAGTAACCTCAATACCCATCAATAAGCCTTGTGTTCTTGAATTATATACAGACAAATACTCCTGGAATGAAATCATAGGAATATAATTGGATAAATATCCATAATTTGAAAACATATATGCCAAAAAGACAAGTATGATGCAAATTGAACGATCAAAAGGTTTATCTACATACATCAAACAATCGGCAATGACGATAAATAAGATACATGTTGCACTAAAGGAGATATTCTTCATCAAAATCAAACTGAATCCTAACTCAATAAAGATAGGAATCATTTGGTGATGATAAAAAAATTTGAGTTTTGGACGAATGGACACAAAACAAAATAACGCAATAAACATAAATATAGAGATATAAAAAGAACGCATTGGAACATTGGAAAGCGTAGATATATTTTTTATAAAATCGGATGCATAGCCACTTTTTGTCACATGTACCAACGTATAATACATCACAATTGCGGTGTACCACACAGTAAAAAAACTAAAAACCCACATACAGACATAGACAAGCCATACATTATATTTTTTAATATTTTGTATCATTGCCAGCCCTCCGTAGAATAATCTTGAACATTCTCTTTTGTGATGATTTGCACAGGACTCATTTCATTTTTATTCTTAATTGTTTCTTGCGAAAACAACTTATAAATTACCTCCCCAGCCTTTTTTCCAAACGTCTTTGGCGATTGTGCCACAGTCGCAGCCATTTTACCTTCTGCAACCATTTCTTTTGCCTCCGGCGTTCCATCAATGCCATAAACATATTTATCTTTCAACATATTATTTGATGAAAGTGCAGCCATTGCCCCCATTGCGCTTGGATCATTCAAACACATTACAACATCAAATTCGATTCCTTCCTCAATAAAAGATTCCATTTTGGGCATGGCCACCTCTAATTGTCCATCACACTCCATACGCTTGACCACTTTATAGTTCTCATTGGATTGAATGGTATCCTCAAATCCTTTAATACGTAAGTAGCCTGAACGAGTCGTGGAGTGTTGTAAAAGAACAATATTAGCATGATCAAGCTTGCGCATCATATCCTTTGCACATTGAACACCCGCATCATAGTTATCACTGACAATACTATAAGTAACGTTCTTATTATGTTTTACTTCCGTATCCACTACAATCACAGGAATATGATTTCTGTATGCTTCTTTTAATGAATCTTCTAACCCCTCATAATCAACAGGCGCAATTACTATGGCATCGACTTGTTGTTCAATCAAATAGTGAATTTGTTCCTTTTGTTTCTTTAAACTCATAGCTGAATCCAAAGCGATGAGCTGATCTCCATGTTCTTTTAAGATTCTAGAAATTTCCTCATTGATTACGGAATAAAACGTATTGTTGTAGGTCATATAAGTAGCTCCTATCTTACGTGGCTCCGTCGAATTATATATCATATTTGATTGCGTAGTCGTATTAATCAAGTAATTACTGCCAATCGCAAAGGCTAGACAAATCGTTAAACAGAAGATAATATACGCAAATGATTTTGGCTTCTCCATTCAAATCTCCTTCCTTACAGAAAATGTCGCATTACTGCGACACTTTTTTATAACACTTTTTGTAGAACATATACAAGGATTGCGATAACAATAGGTACAATAAAAATCATTGAATATCCACGTACAAATTTTGTTTCTAAAGCTTTAAATCCTAAATCATCATAATAGAATCTTTCATCATTTGTTTTACCAACAACACCTTCTTCTATTAGATTCGAAATTGTATAACTAATTGTTGAAGTAGCATAAGGCAAATTTTTAAACGCACTCACATCTACCGCACTTTTTTCATCTACTGCACCTCTTTTTTTCAAAGTATCCATTACCATTGAAGCAGCTGTTGCCTTTGCTCCTTTTTTTCTTTTTCTAGACATTTTCTTTCCTACTTTCTATATCTATAGCTTGAGCTACACTCTTTACACACACGCCATATACCTTCAAACTCTCAGGTGCATGATCCATGACATATGTATTCTTTAAGTTTTTTAATATGCATAAGTCATTTTCTCCATCTCCAATAAAAATCGCATCTCCGACAGGTAAATGACAAAAGGCTTCCCATTTGTTTGTACCTTTTTTTGTGATCTCAATATAATCTTTTGAAGTAGCCATTACTTCATAGTTTTTAAACAAGTCTCTAAATTGATTCAATAACAAATCTAAGTCATTTTCAACATACATACTTAACTTGGCTAACCCTAAATCTCGTGAATTTAAATATTCCAATATATCTATATTTGAAAATCGTCCTAAACTTGGTTGTTTCTTTTCAAAACTATGAAGTCTTTCTTTTCCATAAGACGAAACAGGATAATAGCGATTCCCTACTTCGTCTGTATAAAACAAATCCAAATTGTATTTTAGGATCTCTTTACACATTTGTATTCCATCATCTAAATCAATTAAAGAAGAATACACATTCTGATCTTTATAATAGGCGTTTGCCCCATTATCTGTAATCATATATGCACATGACAATTGATATTTAGAAGCAAGTTCCATACAAAAAGCATGATCTCTTCCTGTCACAAATCCAAATGAATGTTTTTGTGTCCATTGATGAATTGAATTCACGTCTTCTTCTGTAATAGTTCCATTTGAATTCATTAAAGTTCCATCTAAATCGGATAAAAACAACATTATTTATGACGCTCTTTCTTTGCTTTTTTAAATGCTTTTTGTTTTTCCTGTAGCTTTTCACCAATTTTCTTAGTAACAACAATTTTATCACGATTGCTCATTAACACTGTGCAATTATGTGTAATGACACCATTTTTAAATTCAAAATTTGCAAGCATGCGATAACGATAATATGTATCTTCAAAAAAGAAGCCATCTTCTGTAAAATAAACACGACGATGTGTATATGAATCAATAGACAATCCTAAGAATACCAATCCAATACATCCATACGCTAAATAGTAATAATAGGTTTGTCCATTGGAAGCTAATTTTGGTGCCATAAACATTAAAACAAATGCCACAACAGCCATCGCAACCATGACCCATACCCAATATCCACCATCTACCATTGTTTCGTAATGTTTATGTGAATTTTTAAAGTTTTCAAATTCTTTTTTGTAGGCAATTCCACCTTTTAAGCTTTGATAAAAAATGAATGCCATATATCCAACTAATACTACACCCACAATAACTTTAAAAAATATATTATTTGAATCCATAAATCATTCTCCTTCTTAACCACAATAAGCATTATATCATCATTTCATGCTATAATAAAAGCATTGTTGGAGGTAGTTTATGGAAGAAAATATGCACGCGTTAATGGAACGTTTAAATAGTTCGAGTCAATTTCTTCAAAGCAATGACATGCGTGTTACAGAAGTACGACATGGTTTTGCGAAAGTAGAAATGATTATTGATGAACAAATTCTAAATATACATGGCTTTGTCCATGGTGGAGCCCTATTCTCTTTGGCAGATACAGTCGCTGGAGCAGCAAGCTTTGCGACAGGAAGAGATAGCGTTACACTTACAGGTACAATCAATTATATTAAGCCTGGTCGTGGTGGCAAATTGATTGGGATTGCACAAGAAATTTCAAGTGGAAGAACAACCGGAGTTTATGAAGTATTTATCTTTAATGATGAAAATGTACTTCTTTCAAGAGCTACATTCACAATGTTTTTCTTAGATTCAGACAAGATGAAAAAAAAGAAAGAGCAATAAACTGCTCTTTTCATTTACTTAAACGCTCTTTTGAATCTTTCAAAAGGAGATTCAGCTTGCCCAGATTTTAATTCTTCGTATAACTCTCTTTCTCTTCGAGATACTTTACGTGGAATTTCAACCTGAACTTCTACAAATTCATCCCCTTCTCCTGAACGCGATTTTACACCTTTTCCTTTTAGACGAAATTTAGTGTTTGGTTGTGTTCCTTCAGGAATTTTCAATTCAACATCACCATACACGGTTGGAACTTGAATTGTACAACCAATCGTTGCATCAATTGAACTAATTGGAACTTTAATGAAGATATTATTGTCTTCGCGTTTGAAAGTTGGATGTGGTGTAACCATAATTTCGATATATAAATCTCCATTAGGTCCTCCGTTTGATCCTCTTTCGCCTTTTTGTGGAATACGAATCTGTTGACCAGATTGAATTCCTGCTGGAATTTTAATATCCAATTTTACACGACGATGCTCATATCCTTTGCCATGACAATGTGAGCATGCATGTGTAACCTTTTTACCTGTACCATGACAATCCGGACATACACTTTGTTGCTGAATCACACCAAAAGGTGTTCTTTGTTGAGACATAACATATCCAGAACCATGGCATGTAGGACATGTCTGCACATCACTTGGGCTTTCAGCTCCAGATCCATTACAGTGTTTACATGTTTCATCGACATCCAATGAAATCGTTTCTGTTTTGCCAAAAATTGAATCCATGAAATCAATGCGCATCTGCATGTAACGGTCTTGTCCTTGTCGAGGTTGATTGCTTGAACGGCGAGATCCTCCACCGCCAAATCCTCCACCAAAGAACGAACCGAAGATGTCTCCTAAATCTCCAAAGTCTGTGAATCCACCAGAGAATCCACCACCTTGTCCAAAGGCTCCATCCATGCCCGCATGACCAAATTGATCATAGGTAGCACGCTTTTTCTCATCACTTAATACTTCATAAGCTTCATTGATTTCCTTGAACTTATCTTCAGCTCCAGGTTCATGATTTCGATCGGGGTGATATTTCATGGCCAATTTTCGATAGGCCTTTTTAATTTCATCTGGTGTCGCACTTTTACTAACACCAAGCACTTCATAATAGTCACGTTTTTCTGCCATGTGAATCCCTCCATACGATACGAAGAAGTTCTAGCGTGGCTAGAACTTCAAATGTTGCTTATTTATTTTACTTCTCAGTGAATTCACCGTCAACTACATCATCACCTGAATGAGTTTGTGTTGATTGTGAAGCTGCATCACCATTTGGTTGGTTGTACATTGCTTGTCCTGCTTGCATTGCAGCTTTTTCAAGCATGTCTAACTTAGATTTTACTTCTTCCATGTTATTTTCATCTAAAGATTTTTGTAGATCATCACGCAATTTCTTAGTTTCTTCAGCTTGTTTTGGATCAATCTTATCTTTATTGTCTTCTAACATTCCATCAATTTGTGCAATGAAACCTTCAGCTTTGTTACGTAAATCAATTTCCTCTTTACGTTTTTCATCTTCAGCCTTGTTATCTTCAGCTTCACGAACCATACGATCGATTTCTTCATCACTCAATCCACTAGAGTTTTGAATTGTGATGTGTTGTTCTTTACCAGTACCCTTATCTGTAGCACTTACATGTACAATACCGTTGGCATCAATATCAAACTTAACTTCGATTTGAGGAACACCACGACGAGCTGGTGCGATTCCATTTAATTGGAAGTTACCTAATTCTTTGTTGTCGTTAGCCATTGGACGTTCACCTTGTAATACACGGATATCTACAGCAGGTTGGTTATCAGCAGCTGTTGAGAAAATCTGTGATTTACTTGTTGGAATTGTAGTGTTACGAGGAATTAATACTGTCATAACTCCACCCATAGTTTCAATACCTAATGATAATGGTGTAACATCTAGTAATAATACGTCATTTACATCACCAGAGATAACTCCACCTTGGATTGCAGCCCCCATAGCTACAGCTTCATCTGGGTTTACTGAGTGGTTAGGATCTTTTCCTAATGCTTTACGTACTGCTTCTTGAACAGCTGGAATACGAGTAGATCCACCAACTAATAATACTTCGTCAATATCAGATTTAGACAATTTAGCATCTCTTAATGCGTTTTCAATTGGAATCAATGTACGTTCTACTAAATGTTTAGTCATATCATCAAATTTTGCACGTGTTAATGTTGTATCAAAGTGCAATGGACCAGCAGGACCGGCTGAGATAAATGGTAAGCTAATTTGTGTCTGCATTACACCACTTAAATCTTTTTTCGCTTTTTCAGCAGCTTCTTTTAGACGTTGCATTGCCATTGGATCTTGTGACAAGTCAATTGCGTTATCTTTCTTGAATGTATCAACCATCCAGTTTACTAATACGTTATCAAAGTCATCTCCACCTAAGTGTGTGTCTCCATTTGTTGACAATACTTCGAATGTTCCATCTGCTAAATCAAGGATACTAACATCAAAAGTACCTCCACCTAAGTCATAAATCAATACTTTTTCTTCTTTATCTGTTTTATCAATACCATAAGCCAATGCTGCAGCTGTTGGTTCGTTGATAATACGTTCTACTTCTAATCCAGCAATTTTACCAGCATCTTTTGTTGCTTGACGTTGTGCATCGTTGAAGTATGCAGGAACTGTGATAACAGCCTTTGTTACTTTTTCTCCTAAGTAGTCTTCTGCATATGATTTCAAGTATTGAAGGATCATTGCACTAATTTCTTGTGGTGTATATGATTTTCCTTCTGCTTCTACTTTTTCATTTGTTCCCATCAAACGCTTAATTGAACTAATTGTGTTTTTATTTGTGACTGCCTGACGTTTTGCAGCATCACCAATAATACGTTCTCCATCTTTGAATGCAACAACACTTGGTGTTGTACGATTTCCTTCTGGGTTAGGAATTACTTTACAATCTTTACCTTCCATAACCGCAACACAGCTATTTGTTGTACCTAAGTCAATACCAATAATTTTACTCATGATAATTACCTCCCTATTCGCTTACTTTTACTAATGCAGGTCGTAAAATACGATCCTTCAACATATATCCTTTTTGTAATACTTCAATAACCATTCCACTTTCAACGCCTTCTTTTTTCTCTTGCATTAAAGCCTGCATTGTATTGTGGTCAAATGGTTTATTGGCTACATCTATTTCCTGTACGCCTTCTTTTTCCAGCACACCTTTCAATTGTTTATGAATCATCTCAAAGCCTTTGACATAATTCTTAATCACTTCATCCTCGGTTTGTACTTTCAAAGCCATTTCCATTGAATCTAGAATTGGCAAGATTTCCGTTGCTGGCTGTTGGAAGCGATATTTTCGAGCTGTATCTGCATCTTTCTGTAGACGTTTCTTCATGTTTTCTGTATCTGCATAAGCACGTGCTACATCATTTTTTGCCTTGTCAAGTTCTGCCTTCAAACCTTCAATGATTTCGTCTGAATCAGGTTCTTTCTTTTCTTCAACTACATCTTCAGCTGTTTCTTCAGCTACTTCTTCAACAACTTCTTCTTTTACTTCTTTATTTTCTTCTTTGCTCATCGTTGGCACCTCCTTTATTTTTGTCTGTCCCAAAGACGTCTTCGATGACATTTGACATATAATCCATCAAGGCTACGACCTTGGAATACTGCATTCGATTTGGACCAACAACCATTAATTGTCCTTCCTCATCGCTGTTATAATGGAATTTTGTTGTTAATACCGAACAATCCCCAATTTGTAACAACTCGTTTCTTTCACCAATCTGGATTGCTACATTTCCCTCTTGATCCGTCCATTGGTGGAATAAATTTCCATTTTCCAATATACGCATCATTTGTTTCAACTTGTTAATGTCACTAAATTCTGGCTGATACAACATATTGCTTCGTCCAGAAACCGCAACTTTTTCAGTCGCAAATCGCATAAAGGCTGAAACGAACGCTTCAAACAAAACTTCATGTCGAACAAGTTTTGCCGCCATCATCGGTTCAATTTCTTTCATTTTATCAACAACATTTTCAATTGGCGTTCCCACTAATTGGTCATTTAATAAATCTGTACAATTTTGAATATCCTGCATAGATACATCTGTACCAAATTGGAACACTTTATTTTCTGTATGTCCTTGATCTGTGACAATGATCGCAACAGCACTTTGATTGTTGATTGGAATCAACTGTACATGTTGTAAAGTCTGATGCCTGCTATCAGGTCCTAGAACAACACTCGTTAAATTTGTCATATGTGACAAAATGTCACAGCTTTTTTGAACAACTTCTTCTAACGAATAATGTCTTTCACTAAAGACTTGCTGTAAAGCATTCTTTGTAGAAACATCCAAATCTGCTTCCATAAGATGTTCAACATAGTACCTGTAGCCTTTTTGACTCGGAATTCGACCACTTGAAGTATGTGTCTTCTCTAACAACCCTAACTTCTCAAGTGTCGCCATCTCATTACGGATGGTTGCAGATGAAACTGGGAAATCTAAAAGTTCCATCAAAGTCTTCGAACCAACTGGTTCTGCACAACGAGTGAACTCTTCAACTATTGTTTTAAAGATTATCTTTTGCCGTTGTGTGATTTCCATTGTGAAGGCCTCCTTCTAGCACTCATTTTCCTTGTCTGCTATTAGTATATCACAATTTTTAGCACCGTCAACAATTGAGTGCTAAATTTCAGTCAAAAATTAAGGATACGAATATTCGTACCCTCACCATTAAGCTTTCATCGAATGCTCTACACACTTTTACATCACCTGTAAAGAATGGACGTGATCACACATCTATTCAATCAAATACTCTTTTTTAGTTCTCTTAATGCATTTAGGTCTAATCCAACAATCTCAGAGATCTCTTCAAGCGTTTGATTATTTCTTACAAGCATATTAATTGCTATTTTGATTTGTGTATTTTTTACACCGCGCTCAACACCTTGTTCAATGCCTTGTTCAATCCCTTGCTTGATACCCATCTGGATTCCTTTGTTTGTCGATTCTTCAAACATTTCATCTAATGCTCTACACACTTTTACATCACCCTTTTCATTTTTCTGGTAAATACTTAATAACTCTTTGTTCTTTGTCACTACATACGCAAAATACAATGCATCACGATTAAACTCTCGATCTAGATCTTCTTTTAAAATCTGTTTTCTATAGATCATACGCAATAGATCAAAAAAGTCCTGTGTTGCCTTTTCACCTGTATTATACTTGTGATTTGTGTTTAGCTCAATCAGATTCAGTTTAAACTCGTTGAACATATCTTCAAATCCAGGATGAATGATTTCTAGCTCACTCAATCTTTTAGCAGCATTCCACTTGGATTCACCTACATATAAAACGACTGTTAAAATCATGGGAAGTCTTGTATGCATAGGTACATGCTTCTTAAAGTTTTGACGAATATAACGCATACGAGCAACACTTTCATATTCCATAACTCTTGCGACCATGGACGGATCTACATAGCTTTGGCTTTCAATCACGAACAAATCCAAATATGTACCATCCTCATACCGCTTGATGATATCCACATGCTTACTAGAAACATTCATGACAAGTTCACTGTTTTCATCCTTAAGATATTCAGGCTTTAACACTTGCTGTCCATCAAATAAAAGTGCATTAAAGATCGAGACAAAGTTTTTGGGTTGTCCTAAAAATTTCTTAGACTCAATATCCATCGAATTCAAGATAGCTCCTCCTTTCCTCTCTCTAATACGAAAAAAAAGAAGAAAATTTTAGAAAAGATGCACATTTTGATAATTTCACATAATTCAATCTGATTTCACAACATTTACCAAAGTTATACTAAATTCATAACAACATAGAATGATATTCTATAAGTGCCTTAAAGATAAGGCAATGAATATAGAAATAAACCAATATTCATATCTCTCTCCTAAAAAAATAATAAACAAAAAGGAACCATTTTAAGACGCCAACACTTAAAATGGTTTCTTTGTTTTTAAGTATATACATGCAAATCTTTATACGAACCATACAATCATATATCTTTTTCCACATCATTCATTTTCTTATATGATAAAATTAAAATATAAGGAAGAAGGTGCTCCCTATGTGGAATCGACAACAAGTTAAAGAACAAGCTAAACAAATCATGAAACGCAACTATTGGAAAATGTTTGTGGTAACACTGCTTACAGGAATATTAACTGGCGGAAAAACAACGATTATTGAAAGAGTACAAGATTTTGCTTCAAACAATCTTTCTTATGATGCCCAACCTATATTCTATTCATCTAATTTCCAATATATATTTTATTCCTTTATTTCTGTTGCTAGTATTTTAGGAATCCTCTATACAATCTTTATTGGTAATGTTATTGTAGTTGGAAAAAATGGATACTTTATAAAGAATAATAACGAGAATCCTGAACTAAGTGAAATATTCAAAGGGTTTAAAGGCAATTATTTAAATGTGGTAAAAATCCTATTTTTAATGGATTTAAAAACCCTACTATGGCTATTCTTATTCATAGTACCTGGAGTTATTAAAGCTTACGAATATTCTATGATTCCATATCTATTGGCAGAAAATCCAAATCTTTCGGCTGATGAAGCCTTCTCTTTGTCCAAACAAATGACGACTGGACAAAAGATGGATCTATTTGTCTTAGATTTATCTTTTTTAGGATGGATTATTCTAGGCACAATTTGTTGCGGAATTGGACTTCTATTTGTACAACCATATCCAGAAGCAACAAAAGCCGAAGTTTATTTGATTTTAAAACACAGAATATAGGAGGAATTATATATGTTTGAAAAAGTTGGTATTCATAGTCTAAACTTCAATCCTTTTGATAAGATTGGAAAAGACTGGCTACTTATCAGTGCTACAAAAAGCGGTAAAACCAACACTATGACCGCTTCCTGGGGGACACTTGGTCACTTATGGAATAAGGATGTTGCGATAATCTTTATTCGACCACAAAGATACACAAAAGAATTCGTTGATGAAAGTGAGACGTTTACCCTATCCTTCTTCGATGATAAACACAAAGAATTATCTTACTTAGGCACAAAATCAGGTAAGGATGAAGATAAGATTTCAAAAGTGAACTTCCATATTGAAATGGTAGATGGAAATCCTACATTTAAAGAAGCTAAAGAAGTCTTTATTTGCAAGAAGCTCTATGTTGGAAAACTCGAAAAAGAACATTTCTTATTGCCTGAAATTTACGAAAAAAATTATCCACTCGATGATTTGCACTATGTATATATTGGAGAAATTACAGATGTCTATTCAAAAAAATAAAATTATTCATATCAATAACGAGCACATATTTGGTGCTACTACACTAAAAAATATTGTTCTTCCTGAAAAGAACAATACCGCACTCCATGTGTGTATCGATCCAGAAGCTGTTATGATCAACCGCAAAAGATTAGCTGAAGAACTAAATATGCCTCTAGATAATTGGGTACTTCCTTGGCAAAAGCACACAAACAATATGGCCCACGTTACTTCTAGTGATAAAGGTAAGGGTGCCTATGACAAAAATACAAGCATTATGAATGTAGATGCCGTATATACGACAGAGCCAAACATTCTAATTGGTGTATTTACGGCTGACTGCTTAGGCATTCTTGTCGTTGATGAAACAACGCCATGCCTATGTGCTATTCATTCTGGATGGAAAGGAACTACTTTAGAAATCACAAAAAAATGCTTGAGTGAATTAATCGAAAAAGATTTGATTCACCCCAAATCTTGTCACGTATATTTTTCTCCAAGTATTCAATTTGATTCTTTAGAAGTTGGTATGGAAGTTGTTGAACAAATGCAACAAATCAGTATTGATACGACACCATTCATTCGTTATATGCCAAATGAAAAAGCCTATATTGATAATCAAGGTATCAATATTGAAATGTGTAAGGAATTAGGGGTTCCGGCACAAAACATTCATCCAAGTGTATATGATACAAAAAAAGAGCTCGATACATGTTTTAGCTATCGTAATGATAAACAAACAGGCGAACACTTTACCTTTGGATATATTAAATAAGCCCAAGCAATCTAGCTTGGGTTATTTTGTCTTTCACGAAGACGATTATCTAAATTGACCTTACGATAAATTTCGGCATGCAGTTCATAAAAATCCATCGATTTCAGCATGTCCTTTTTTTCTTTCGAACAATCCGGTCTGTCTAAGTAGTATAGGAAATGCGAATCTTGACACATATAGATAATTACGGCAAGCCCACAATCGAGGACATACGTTCTGGCATAAACATTTTTTTGATTATGAACTAATTCTCTTGCGAAATCTTCTGGTTCAAGATGGACGACAGTACACATTTCTTATACCCCCTTTGACACCTGCATTATGTATGAATTGTGGATTCTTCTCAATAGTTTAATTTAATTATTTAGCTTTCCAAGTTTTTATTTAAGATTCAAAAGATTTTATCTCAATTTGAGTTGGCTACAAAAATTTTAATCTTTAACGCTATTTCTTGCCTCAATTCCATTACATTCATTTCTCTTAATTCTTCTTTTTTAGAAACATCGACATCAAGACGATCCAAATAATAAAAATCATCCCTATCATAATATCCATACACAATACCGGCAATTCCATTATCTAAAACAATCGGTGTGGGAACCAATTGTTTCTTTTTTTTCATCATTGCCTTCGCAAATTCAACCGGATTCAATCGAACTACCATATCTATCACATACTTTCTTTAGACAATCTCATTATGCACAGAAACAATATTGAATTCATTACTCACTTTCAAATTATTTGTATTCCCACTTTTTATTCTGTTTTCAAAATATTTCGTTTATAATTTAATTGGATTCAAAAGAAAAAAGGTGAAAACATGTCAAAGAAGAAAGAAGAAAGACAACTTCAAATTCGTCAAATTCTTGAAGGAAAAGAGAAAATAAAAGTCGCAGAACTTGCCAAATTACTTTCTGTTACTCCAGAAACACTACGTAAAGATTTAGATGAACTACAAGAAAGAAAAATATTAATTCGAGAACATGGATACGCCAAGATTCAAAGTTCTTCTGTCGAAACATTTGTCGAATTAAAAGCACAAAAAAATAAGGAAATGAAAAAAATTGTGGCCCTAGAAGCATTTAGCCGAATTGAAAATGGTATGATCGTATATTTAGATTCTGGAAGCACAATTTTAACGGCTATAAGCGCTTTACGAAACAAAAGTGACATCACCATTGTCACCAACTCTATTCTTGTAGCTTATGAATGTGCCAACATGAATTTAAACATCATCATGGCTGGTGGTTTATTATTTAATATAGGGAAAAGAACCTATGGACATTTCGCAACCGAAATCATCGACCATTTAAGCATTGATTTAGCCATCATGGGAACAGATGCTTTCACTGAAAAGAGTCACGGATTTACCACCATTTCAGCCGATGAACTTGGTTTTAAACGTCATGTTATGAATCAATCCGCAAAAAAAATCATGATCAGTGATGCAAGTAAAGTTAATAATAAGGCAGATATTGCGCCTTATGCCTTTTGTAAATTTAATGAGTTTGATGAATTCATCACAAACCATTTAACAGCAGAACAATATGATGTTGTAAAAACAGTCAAGAAAGTCACACAGGTGTAGCTTATGTCAAAAAAGAAAGATGAAAGACAATTCAAGATTCGTCAACTTCTGCAGGAACATCCAAAAATCAAGATATCCGATTTAGCTGATTACTTTCAAACTTCAAGTGAAACCATTCGTAAAGATATTATTGAACTTGAAGATTCTAAAATCATAAAAAAAGAGCATGGCTATGCGCTGCTTTTAGAAGAACCTGATGAAATGCCCATTTCATTAAGAAATCAAGAATATATTGAAGAAAAGAAACAAATCATGAAGAAAGCCTGCACCTTTATCAAAGAAGGAATGGTTGTCTATTTAGATGCCGGTAGTACATGTCTTGCAGGCATTCCTTTTCTTCAATCCATTCACAATATTACGATTGTGACAAACTCCATCTTTGTAGCCTACAAATGCGCTAAACTAAACATGCACGTTATTTTAATTGGTGGAAACATTTCCAACAATGCCTATCGCTCTTATGGAAACTTCGCCAGTGAAACTATAGATTATATTCATATTAATGTTGCGATTTTAGGAACTAAAGGATTTAAAGACAACGACGGATTTACCACTTATGAAAATGAATATGAATTAAAGCGACATATTCTTCAACAAAGTGAAAAAATCATTGTGGTAACTGACAAAAATAAATTTAATGCACAACCAGAATACACATACTGTAAATTCAAAGAAGTGGATGTATTTATTTCAAATACATTAACTAAAGAGAATAAATCTCAAATCCAAGTTATCCCAGAAATAATAGAGGCAGAAGTTTAAAACCTTCTGCCTTATGCGTATGGATGATCAATTGTGAGTACTAAATAAATCTTTTTATCCGATTGAATATGCTTTAGAAGCATATCTTCTATTTCTTCTTGTGAATACTTTTCTTCAAACGGAATCACCAAATCAAACACCAAATTCACATGTGTTGGTCCTGACACAATTCTAAAATCATGAAATCCCCATTTTGGATCAATTTGATGAATAGCTTCTACAACTTTTGCACGGTACAACTCTGTTTCTGGATCATTTACCTTTACTGGATCCATATGTAAAACTAAATCAATATTCATATTTTCTTTAACTTCACGCTCTATATTATCAATATGATCATGCGTTTCAAAAATATCTTTTGAAGAATCCACTTCTACATGGGCACTCGCAAAAATCTTATTTGGACCATAATTATGTAGCATCATATCATGTACACCTAAAATTGCAGGATGCGCCATAATCCTATCTACAATATTGTGTACAAGTTCAGGATCTGGTGCTTCTCCAATTAAAGAATTAATCATATCTCTTAATAAGCCATAAGCTCCATAAAGGATAATTTCTGAAACTACAATACCCATATATCCATCTAGATTAAAATGTAAAACAGGAGATAATAATGTAGATACAAGTACTGCCGTTGTTCCACATACATCACTAATTGAATCTAATGCCGTTGCTTCTAAGAGACTTGAATCATATGTTTTAGAAAGTTTCTTATTGTATGCATACATCCAAAATTTAACTATGATAGAAATTAAAAGAATAATGACAGATGCAATTCTAAAATCAATACTTCCCGGATGAATCACCTTAGAAAAACTTTCTTTTGCGGTTTCAAAACCAAGAACTAAAATCAATATACCTACAAATAAAGACGCAATTGTTTCCGTTCTTTCATGACCAAATGGATGATCCTTATCTGCTGGCTTATTTGCGAGATGAAAAGATAAAATCGAAATAATATTCGAACCCGCATCTGTTAAGTTATTTACTCCGTCAGCTTGAATAGATACCGAATGTACAATGGTACCAATCATAAACTTAATCACAAATAAAAATAAGTTACTAAATATACCCACAATCCCTGATAATTTACCAATATTTGTTCTTACATTGGCATCTTTTGTATCTTGATAATTCTTTATAAATCTACGCACTAAAAAATTCATTATTTACCACCTTCACGTCTCTAAAGTATAGCTTACCTAAAGACAAAATACAAAACGAAACAGGTAGTACAATATAACTTTCAAGTTGCAACTTCATATGAAACCGTATACATTTTATGTGATGGAGGTACATTTTATGATTAATAAAATTAAGGTCTTGGCTGCCGACGTCGATATGACTTTAAGTTCGAAAAGCAGTCCTTTACCTGAAATCACAATACAGGCTTTACAAGAATTGCATAATAGAGGCATTAAGCTTGGTTTGGCAACCGGAAGAGAAATCACTGAAATGGAAAAAACAAAAGGAATATTCTGGAAATTAGGGTTTGAATTTGATTTCATAATCGGAATGAACGGTGGCATGATCTATGATCGAAACCTGGATAAGACATTTACAATGGACATGATGAGTATTGAAGAAATGAAAGAAGTCTTAACTTTCTTGATGCCAATCATTGAAGAAAATAAAGTGTCTATAAACGTTGAAGGAAATCAACTACGCAATGTTATGAATATCAACGAGGATTTGTTAGATATGTCAAAACGAAGAAACATTCCACTTATTGATAAAACAGGTGATATTGATGATTTTTGTGAAAAACCTGTTTATAAGTTCTTATTTAGAACAGACCCAGAAACAACGCAACTTATCCGTGATCAAGTAGAAGAACAATATAAAGGGAAATACCAAACTATTGAAACATTCCCAGGAACTATCGAATTAATGTATAGTGGTTTCTCTAAAGGTAGAGGTTTAGAAATGTATTGCGAATGGAATCAAATCCACTTAGAAAATACAATTGCGTTTGGTGATAATGAAAACGATAATTCTTTACTACTCACAAGTGGATGGGGAGTCTGCCTAAAAGATGGCAATCCAAACACAAAGGCATTAGCCGACGATATTACTGACTACGATTGTCTTGATGGTGGTGTAGGACATTATATATTTGATCATATATTAAACAATAAGGATGTGGAATTCTAAATATCCACACCCTTTTCATTAAAAGAACATTGTGTAATAGATTGGCAAGTAAATGATTTTACCTTTTTGCCTTATTGTTCTCTCATTCGATACGACATAGCCTTTTTGAATATGGTAATCATTATTATTCACAAAATTATTCAATGCACTATGCACCGTATAATCTTTTCCTGATTTCACCTCAATTGGAACAACAGAAAGTGAATCATAATCATCAATCAAGAAATCAACTTCTCCTTTATTTCGATTATCATAATAATACAATTTTTTGCCATGTGCCTTTAATTCACTGGCAACAATTGTTTCATATACAGAACCTAAATTAATACTTTTTTGATCATCTAAAATCGCATTAATATTATTTCCATATAATATGCCCGTTAAAATCCCAACATCATTTAAGTATAACTTTATTAAATTCTTACTTGCAGATTCAATCAAAGGAAATTTTGGATTTGAGATAGCTTGTACATTCAAAGCGATTCCTGCACTAACTAAATATTCAAATTCTTCTTGATAGTCATTAAACGTTTTACCTCTTTTTCCCTCAATATTTTTAACAACAACTCGCTTTTTTTTATTTTCCATATTTGAAGGAATCAAATCATATATTCGACCGATTTTTAATTTATTTTCTAAACTATATTTAGAGGCATCTGATGCATAATATTCATGAATTTCAGCTTGAATATTTCGAACAGAAACAATATTCTTCTCTGACAAATACGTATTTACAGCATCTGGCAAGCCACCCACCAATAAATATTTTTTAAACAAATCCATCATCTTATTATGTAAGGACTCATCTAATTCTTCTAAATGATTAAATTTATTTCTTAATGTAGAAACTACAAATTCATTCATGCCATTCGCATACAAGAATTCTTCAAAATCCAAAGGATACATTTGAATCTTTTGAATACTACCCATAGGAATCGACGTAGTTTGCGATAAAGTTACCCCCAACAAAGATCCACTCGCAATATATGTAAATCGATTATCCTGGGATAAGAATTTTAATAGTGTCAACAAATGAGGATATGCCTGTATTTCGTCAATAAATATCAATGTATTTTCTTTTTTTTGCATTTTATCCCCTGCAAGCATACTGACCTGCAGATAAAAATCTTCTACTGTCCTTACCTTTTCAAACAAACGATTTCCTAAAGAATCTTCAATCATATTGATTTCGATATAATTTTCAAACAGTTTATTTCCCACATACCTTATGATATATGTTTTCCCAATTTGACGAGCTCCATCCACTAATAGGATTTTGTTTGAACCACTCATTAAATGTTGTTCAATTGTACGTTCAATCTTTCGATAAAGCATATTTCACCTCCGAAATGACTTTTCAATATAATTTTATACACATTTTAATGACTTTTCAATATATTTTAGTATTCTTTTTATGACTTTTCAATAATTTAAAAAGATGACCTAAGCCATCTTTAATTCTGATTTTGCCTTTTTAAGAATTTCATCGAAGTTTTCAGGTGAATCTGTTGGAACCTTACGAACATCGATCTTAATTCATTAGATATAATCTTTATATATGCAACCTGTACAATTAAACCAAAGTCTAATTCTTTAATGGCTGTTATACATCTTGTACTTTTTCGGATTATCATAAAGAAAGAAAACCCAATCAGCATATTGCGGATTGGGTTAACAATACTTAGTTATTAGAATGTAGTAATTTATTTGGAATATACATTAAACCTCGTTTAAACACATCCCAAAAACTCAATGATCGAAGCATTCGATCTGCAGGTACATATTCTCTTATAGCACGAAGTGTTTTTTTGTTGTCTTTTGTAGAGAAAGTAAAGTATGTTTTCTCATTTATGAAAATCACAAATCGAGAAATACTTTTGTTAAATAAGACACTCGCTTCTACTCGATCAATTGTATCCCATGGAATTTGAATACAATCTTCAACATTTCTTTCATTGTAGAATTCAAATGCTTTATTTCCAACCATGACATTTCCATTGGAACTCAATCCCGCAAAAGATGTTGCCTTGATTGTTAAATCAACTTTTGAATTTAATGATTGCGCCATATGTACCTCCTTAAGCTATTACATAATTCCGATTACACGACCAATAATACCAACTACGAATAACGCGATGATAATTGTGATTGGAGAAACTTTCTTCTTCAATAATTTACAGCATAACAAAGTTAATAATAAAGCTGCAAGACCAGGAATCAATGAATCTAAGTTTTGTTGTAAAGTTGTAACTTTGATTTGATTTAAACCAGTAGCTCCTAATGAAGAATATTGTTCTAATGCACTCTTAATTCCGTCAGCATTTCCTTTAATTTGTGACCAATCAATGTATGCACCTTCAGATTGAGTAACACTTGATACAACTGGAGTAAATGAAATACTTACCCAACGTTGAACCAATGCACCAATGATAAACATACCTAAAATACTTGCACCTTGAGTGATTTTTCCAAGAAGTCCACCTGACATATCTTTAGCAATTTTAGTACCTACATTGTAACCAAATTCTTGTGTATACCACATGAATGCTAAACGAATTACGTTCCATAATACGAAGAATAAGATAGGTCCTAAAAGGTTTCCACTTAATGCTAAAGAAGCTCCTAAAGCACCTAAAATTGGACGCATTGTAAACCAGAATACTGGGTCACCAACTCCAGCTAAAGGACCCATCATACCTACTTTAACACCTTGGATTGCAGTATCATCTACATTTTCACCATTTGCTTTTTCTTCTTCCAAAGCAAGTGTAACACCCATTACTGGACTTGATACATAAGGGTGAGTGTTATAGAACTCCATGTGACGTTTTAAAGCAGCAATTTGATCTTCCTTGTTAGAATATAATTTTTTAATTGCAGGAATAATTGAATAGCACCATCCACCATTTTGCATACGTTCATAGTTCCAAGAACCCTGAAGGAATTGATGACGCCACCAAACTTTTTTACGATCTTGTTTAGTTAATGTAATTTTTTCAGCCATTTTCATTTACCTCCTTCAAAATCCTAGTAATCATTCAAGATGTCGCCTAATGGATCACCAGAACCAGTATTTGATCCTCCACCACTATTTTTAGCAGCATCTTTCAAACCTAAATAAACGATTGCGATAACAACACCAATAACACCTAAAGCAATTAGTGTGAATTCACTTACACAAGCAAACACGAAACCTAAAGCGAAGAATGGCCAAGTTTCTTTTGTAGCCATCATGTTGATAACCATTGCATAACCAACGGCAGCAACCATTCCTCCACCAACTGTCATACCACCAGATAACCAAGCTGGCATTGCATTTAATACACCAGTTACAACTGAACTAGGTACGAAACATAATGCAGCAGCAGGAATCGCAATACGAACACCTTGTAAACAAATACCTACAATTTGCCAACGTTCAATTGCTCCAAAATCACCTTTTTCAGCAGCAGCATCCATGAAGTGAACAATTGGAATTGCAATTGTACGGCAAATCATAGTTAAGAATAAACCAGCTACTGATAATGGAATAGCTACGGCAATTGCTGTAGAAATAGCCGTTGTAGTATCTGTTGTTCCACCATTTAAACCTAAAACCATGATAATTGCAGAAGCAACTGAAGCTAGTGCAGCATCGGGTGCAACCGCTGCACCAATGTTTGCCCAACCTAAAGCCATCAACTGCAAAGAACCACCTAACATAACACCTTCTTTTAAGTGACCAGTAACCAAACCAATTAATGTACAAGCTACTAATGGTTGGTGGAATTCAAATTGGTCAAGAATTCCTTCCATACCGGCTAAGAAGGCAACAATTATAACTAAAATAATGCTAATCGCTGACATAATAATCTCCCTCTAAATTTACTTTAATTCTGTTTTTGCTTTTTTAAGAATTTCATCGAAGTTTTCAGGTGAATCTGTTGGCACCTTACGAACATCGATCTTAATTCCCATTGCTAATAATTCATCAAATGTTTTTACATCATCACTTCCCATAGAAACGGCCTTTGTACATACAACCTTTCCTTGTGAGTGTGCCATTGAACCTAAGTTCAATTCTTTAATATCAACTCCACCTTTGATAGCTCTTAATGCATCTTGTGGTGTTTCAAACAACAACATTGCTTTTGTGGCTCCAAAACGAGGATCTTTCGCGACTTGGATCATCTTATCAATTGGAACGACATTTGCTTTTACTCCTGGAGGAGCTGCCTGTTCGATCATGCTCTTTCTTAAATCGTCATGAGCTACATTGTCACTAACAACAATGATACGGTTTGGCCCAACTGTCTTTGTCCAAGCTGTTGCTACCTGACCGTGAAGTAAACGTGTATCAATACGTGCTAAGCCATATTTGATATGTCCATCTCCTAAAACTGTACCTTCAGGAATTGCTCCTTGAGGTGCTGCACTTACTTCTGCTTTCTTTTCTTCTTTTGGTTCTAATTCTTTTGGATTGATCTGTACACCCTCTTGTGCAGTCTGCATTACGTGTGCAGCAATTTCGTGTGCTTTCTCCATAGAGAATCTAGAAGCATACGTTTCAATCAACATAGGCAAATTCAATCCTGTGACGATTGCCCATTTGTCTTCGTGACCATCTAACAAGGCGCTTGCCTGATTGAATGGAGTTCCTCCCCATAGGTCAACTAAGAACAATACTTCTTCTTGATTTTCAAAAGAAGCAATCGCATCTTCCATCTTCTTTCGAATGTCTTCAGGTCCTTCACTAGGCATCAAAGTACAAGGCTTTACATTGGCTTGTTCACCAAAAATCATAGCTCCTGACTGGAAGATACCATTCGCAAATTCACCATGACTTGCAAGAATAATTCCTACCATATATTTTCATCCTTTCTTTGAAATTCAATACGCAAAAAAAGACAGACATATACATTTAAACTGAAGATATACAATAAACCAATAAAGATTATATCTTCAATTAAAATAGTAAATGCCTGCCTAACCAGTTACACGCTATTGAATATTCACTTTTTACATGAAAAAATGTATCACTTTCTGAAAGCGTTGTCAACATTTTTTTATGAAATACTCGTACTCGATAAAATTCTTTCCAAGTGTAAAGCCAAATAACCCAACTCTGAATCCGGCAAATCTTTACGTAAAACATGACTCAATTGTTCACATAAAACACGAGCCTGCTCATATGCGAATGGAAACTTTTCTTTTGTGAATTCTGTAATATCCATCTGCAATTTTTCATCATTATTCAGTCTCAACAACAAAAACTTAATATGATTCATTAAACGAATATATGACAATGAATTCGCATCAATACGAATATTTAAATCTGCCTGTAATTTCTTGAAGAATTCACGAATCACACGCATAACTTCCATAGACTGCCCTACTTTATTTACCGATATAGCCGAGTGAATATGTAAGGTGATAAACGCAATTTCATCTGCATTTATTTCCTCATGCGTATATTTTTCAATAATATCCTTTGCCTTTAATGCTACTGAATACTCATCCGGAAACATAAGTTGAATATCCATATTAAATGGATTTGATGGAAAATCCTTCTCTTTAATTCTTTTTACCGCAAAATAAATATGATCCGCTAAAGATAATAAAATATCGTGCTCTACTTTACCAAATCTTTCTTTTGTTAAGGTAATAATTTCAGATGAAATTTCAATATACATTGGATCAATGTAATCAAAAATATTATTCGACTTCTGTTTCGCCTGATATGACTTTTGCATCTTATACTGCTTTGCATTACGAGGAACATCCACCTGTTCCCCTTGTTTTTTACCAAATCCAATTCCTTTAGACATCACAATTATTTCTTCATTATCTTTTAAAACCAAGATTGTATTATGATTCAAAATCTTCACAATTTCACACATATCCATTATCCCTTTACCCTTAACATCATATCATGACATTGCATTTTTCCATATTTCTTTTCTAGTTCTGCACCATCTTTTATTTTCGTAAATACAACTATAATATTTTCATCCAACGCATTGTCTTTGATATACTTTAAATCTGCATTCCACAAAACATCTCCAGCTTTTACTTCTTGGTTTGGTCTAACCAATAATTCAAAGCCCTTGCCATTTAATTTCGCCGAATCCGTACCAAAATGAATTAAAATCTGTGTATTATCATCAATTGTAATACCAATCGCATGCTTTGTAGGATAAATCATTGAGATAACACCATCACAAGGTGCTACAACAACACCATCATACGGACGAATCATAATACCATCACCCATTAATTTATGCGCAAACATAGAATCCGATGCCGCTTCTATTGGCATTACTTCCCCATTTACTAAACATTCAAGTTCAAACTGTGTTTTTGTTTCCAAAACAACTTCTTTATCCTCAAAATCATAACTTTCCGGCACATTCAACATATACTCATCCAATTTTGTTTTTATATTTGAAGCTTGTGGACCATAAATAATTTGAATCGCATTTGGCTGGCACATAATAGCTGCAGCCCCCGATTTTTTTAAAAGCCCCTCATTAATTAAAGAATCATCTTTGATCGTCGCTCTTAATCTTGTAATACAACAATCTAAGTCTGTAAAGTTACTACGTCCTCCTAAGCCTTGAACAATCATCTGGCTTCTTGGGTCAATCAAGGATTTATCAAAGCTAAAATCATATTTTTTCTTATCAAACACCTTAATACTTTCGTCTCTTCCCGGTGTTTTTAAATCGTATTTTACAATCAGAAACTTAAATACCCCATAATACACAAAGAAGTATACTAAGCCAAGCAAAACCACAGTTATCCAATTTGTCTTCGCATTTCCTTGTAATATTCCAAACAACGTAAAATCAAGTAAACCTGCTGAAAATGTAAATCCAATCGCAACCTGTAAAGCTTGTGCAACCACAAAACATGTAGCAGCTAAAAACACATGAACAACATATAACAATGGTGCCACAAACAAGAAAGAGAATTCAATCGGCTCTGTAATTCCCGTTAACGCACTTGTTAAAGCGGCTGAAAGCAATAAACTCGCCGTCTTTTTCTTTGCTTCTGGATTTGCACATTGATACATAGCTAAAGCCGCACCAGGCAAGCCAAAAATCATAAAAATAAATTCTCCAGAGAAAAATTTAGTTGCATCCACACTAAAATGAGTCACACTTGGATCGGATAATTGCGCAAAGAAAATATTCTGTGCACCAGATACCATTGAACCATTTACCATTTGTACACCGCCTAATGCACTCTGATAAAATGGCATATACCAAACATGATGCAAGCCAAAAGGAACTAAACTACGCTTAATAATTCCATAAATAAATGTACCAAAATAGCCAGAGTCAGATATAAATTGTCCCAAATTATAAACACCATGCTGTAATGGTGGCCAAATAAAATACATAAGCACCCCTATAAATACATATGTAATAGCACAAATGATTGGAACAAATCGTTCTCCTTCATAAAAAGAAATCACATTTGGTAATTGAATCTGGTAAAAATGATTATGCAAATAACTAACACCAAGTCCAACGACAATTCCTCCAAACACACCCATTTCAAGCGATAACATTCCACATACCGAAGTAATAGATCCATCTAGAATATAATTTGAAACTACACCATTGACAATACTACCGTCCAAGCAAAGTAACGTATTGATTGTGGCATGCATCACAAAAAAGGCAATAATAGCTGCAAGAGCCGCGACTTCTTTTCTTCGCTTAGACATTCCTAAAGCTATAGAAACCGCAAAAATCAAGGGTAGATTATCAAATAAAACTTTGCCTACTTGTTTCAATAAAATTAAAACACTATATAAAAAGGTTCCTTGCCCTAATACCAATTCTAAATGCAATGCAGCTATCGTTGTTTCATTGGTTAAAGAACTTCCTACACCCAAAAAAATACCTGCTACAGGAAGCACTGCAATAGGTAACATAAAGGATTTTCCCATCCTTTGTAAAAAACTAAACACATGATGTTGTTTCATTAATTAATACCTCTACTGTATTTATGATGATAAATGACATTTGTCAAAAAGTCCATAAGAAAAGGTTATGAAGAAGAAATACCTTGATGGTTGATCGATGAATTATTTCCAAATGAACCTGAAGAAAACTATATGATGCACTGCCCTGAATGTAATCATAAAATGATTGTAAAAAAATAATTCAACAACTAAAGGCAAATACAAAATGTTGGCTATTACAATCGTCCTTTTTATCGTTGTGGATAACCCACAAATTATGACAATTTGATAGTTTTTCACATACTGCATTTCCCTATTTCCAAACCAAAATCTTAATATACAAGAAAAACGTCTTCGCTTATGCAAAGACGCTATATCCTATCATACAAATTTAACAGAAATCTGTATATTATATGGTTTTAAAGACTATACAAGTTTTAAGTGCCTTAAAAAAAGAATTTGGTAGTCGCCAAAGGAATTTAAGGAATTATCTGTAAAAGCACAAGAAAAGCAAGATTAATTTCCTGCTTTTGATATTTTCATGACCCAATAGCCTTTATCACGAGCCATTTTTTCTACTTCATAGCCTTTTTCTTGTAAATAATGAATTGCACTTTGAGCACCATGCTGCTTGCGCATTACGATCCAGAAATGACCATCTGTAGCTAAATGTTCCATACATTGATCAAACAATGAATAAATCATAGCCTTTCCCGTCCGTATAGGTGGATTTAAAAGAATGCAAGCATACTGGCCTTCATTTATACCAGACTGACATATTATCTTTGCCTTACGACGATACTTTTTCATGTTTGAATCAGCAAGCTGACAAGCTCTTTGATTCACATCAATCATTGTCATTTCGGTATGCTTCCAATATTCCATTAAAATAAGCGCAATAGGACCAATTCCACAGCCTAGATCTAAACATGAAACTGGTTCTGACTGATTGTCTAATACAGTTTCTAATAGGATGCGTGTTCCTTCGTCTAGCTTATCTTTACTGAAAACACCCGCATTTGAATTTAGCTTATATGTAAAATCACGAAAATGTATCGTAATTTCTTCTGGTGCATCTTTTACAATATCATTTGTGAAATAGTGTGCCATACTACTTTGTAGCAGCTTCTACAATAGCATCCGCATCAATCTTGTATTTTGCGAATAATTGAGCTGGTTTTCCACTTTCACCAAATACATCTTGAACACCGACACGAACAAGTTTGCATGCTGTTCCTGCTTCAGCTAATACTTCGGCAACAGCACTACCTAAACCACCAATAATTGAATGTTCTTCGCAAGTTACGATTTTATCGTGAGTTTTTGCAAGTTCAACAATCAATTCTTTATCGATTGGTTTAATTGTATGAATATTTACTACAGTTGGAGCTGTTTCCATTTTCTTTGCAGCTTCTAAGGCTTCTTGTACCATCAATCCAGTCGCTACTAAAGCAACTTTTTCACCTTTTTGAAGGACAACACCTTTTCCTAGTTCAAATTTATAGTCATCGCCATTTACGCTTTCAACGCCACTACGACCTAAACGAACGTAGCAAGGACCATCAATTTCAGCTACAGCTTTGCATGCTTGTTTAGCTTCATTATAGTCACATGGAACGATAACTTTCATACCTGGAATACCACGCATTAAGCTAACATCTTCAATACATTGGTGACTAGCGCCATCTTCTCCAACACTAATTCCAGCGTGAGAAGCACAGATTTTAACGTTTAATTGAGGATATCCAATACTGTTACGGATTTGTTCAAATCCACGTCCAGTCGCAAACATTGCAAAAGTTGATGCATATGCAATTTTTCCACTAGCCGCAAGACCAGCTGCAACACTCATCATATTTCCTTCAGCAATTCCCATGTCAAAGTGGCGAGCAGGATCTACTTTTTTAGCTTCTCCACTCTTTGTACTACCAGCTAAGTCCGCGTCTAATACAACGACATTTTCATTTTCAACCATTAATTCTTTTAAAGCATCACCATAAGCGACACGTGTAGCTACTTTTGCCATTATTCTGCCTCCAATTCTTTCATTGCAGCATGGTATTGTTCTTCATTTGGTGCTACTCCATGCCATCCTTGTTGATCTTCCATAAATGAAACACCTTTCCCCTTAATTGTCTTGGCAACAATTACAGTTGGCATTCCTTTTGTTTCACGAGCCTCTTTTAGTGCAGCACGCAATTGATCAAAATCATGACCATCTACATTGATTACGTGACAGTTGAAAGCTTCGAATTTTTTATCCAAAGGATAAACACTCATAACTTCATCTACATGACCATCAATTTGAAGGTTGTTGTTGTCAACAATAATACATAAGTTATCTAACTTATAGTGAGCTGCTGACATTGTAGCTTCCCATACTTGTCCTTCTTGGCATTCGCCATCTCCAAGTACAGTATAAATACGATGATCATTTTTATCTAATTTATTTGCCAACGCCATACCTACAGCACAAGAAATACCTTGTCCTAAAGAACCTGTAGACATATCTACGCCTTCTACATAATTCATATTAGGATGTCCTTGTAAACGTGAATTGATAGCTCTGAAAGTAGTCAATTCTTCTTCTGGAAGGAATCCTTTTTCAGCAAGTACTGCATATAAAGCCGGACTTGCATGTCCCTTACTCAATACAAAACGATCACGATTTAATGTATTTAAGTTTTCCTCATTAATATCCATTTCTTCAAAGTATAACTCTGTCAAAATGTCAGTTGCACCTAAACTTCCACCCGGGTGTCCACTTTGGGCACTATACACTTCTTTCACAATATTTCTACGAATATTTTTTGCGTGCAATGCAAGTTCCTTGTTTTCCATAATATTTAAGTTATCTCCTTTTTGCGCATACATTATAACAAACTTTTCATCACAATACACCCTTTTCAAAAATCAATTATTTCACAAATGCATATCTTGCCAAACATAAGCTGCTTCATTGATCATTTCTATATCATTTTGTGAAATTCCAAGCAATTCTAAAACCTCAAACACATCCATCCCCTTTTCATACAGTCTTTTAAAACAATCCATTCTCGCATTTGTCTTTTCTTGTTTAATTACTCTTTCTAACACTTCTTGAATCATATCCGATTGTGCATAATAGAACATTCCATCTAATTTTATGGACAGCTTATCATCTACATCTGAAAACAACACCCTTAATGTATCCATATCACATCCTCGATTCATTAAAAGTAAATAAAAATCACGGACCTGTAAGTTGTACACTCTTTTGCGAAACAATTCAAATTCTACATCTAATTTTTTCATTTTATGTTCTCCTTTTTTCTACACTCTCTTATACGTAAAAAAAAGAAGAAATTCACAAAAAAAGTGAGAAATTAATCTCACTTTTCAACTTCATAAATCATAGCACCAAAACTAGGTACGTTGACTTCAATCATATATGGTTGATTATGTCTTGTAAGACGCATAGCTTGTACTTCTTGAGGCGTATGGTCTTTTAAATTTCCATTATATTTATCCCACTCTGTATTCAAGATTTCCTTATATTTACCTTTACAAGGAACACCAAATTGTTGGTGATCATATGGATTTGTAGAGAAATTCATAATGATGACATAATCTTTCTTTGAACCGCGACGAATGAATGAGAATGTATTTTGTCCAACATTATCCGCATCGATCCAGCTAAAACGACTAGGATCATAATCCTGATTGAAGAATGCATCATTTTCTGTATAGATTTTACCTAAATCTTCACATAAGCGTTTAAACGCATCATGCATTGGATAATCCAATAAGAACCAGTCACAACTCTTTTGTTCATCCCACTCACGCAATTGACCAATTTCGTTACCCATAAAATTCAATTTTTTACCAGGGTGTGCAAACATATATACATATAAAGCTCTTGCCTGGGCAAATTTATCTTCATAGCTTCCCCACATCTTATCTACAATGGTTGCCTTACCATGTACAACTTCATCATGACTAAATGGCAAGATAAATCTTTCAGAATAGAAATAAGCCATTGAGAATGTAATATCGTGGTGATGCCACTTACGATAAATTGGATCTCTTTTCAAATAAGACAATGTATCGTTCATCCATCCAAGATCCCACTTGTAGTCAAATCCTAAGCCTCCTGCATAACTAGGTTTCGTCACATTAGGGAAATCACTAGAGTCTTCTGCAATCAACATGATTTTTCCTTGATGTTCTTCATTCAACAAGTGATTCATACGCTTCATAAAATCACATGCACCTTCATTTACTCCATTATTTTTATTTCCATGCCAGAAAATCGCATTACTGATCGCATCCATTCTCAATCCATCTACATGATAAACGTCTATCCAGAAATTAGCTGCAGACATTAAGAATGAACGAACCTCTTCTTTCCATAAGTCAAAGTTAGCTGTTCCCCATTCACTGTTGGCATCTTCTGGTTTTGAATATTCATATAAAGGAGTACCATCAAACATGCCTAATGCATAATTATCCTTCACAAAGTGCACTGGAACAAAGTCCATGATCACACCGATACCCGCTTCATGAAGTGCATTCACAAAGTGCATCAATTCATGATTTGTTCCATAACGAGATGTACTTGAAAAATAACCCGTACATTGATATCCCCAAGAACCATCAAATGGATATTCACATAACGGCATAACTTCTACATGTGTAAAGTGATGTTTCTTACAGTGTTCAATTAGATCCTTTTCGATTTCATGATATTGTACAAATTCTTCGTTCTCATCCTCTTTTTTCCACGAACCAACATGCATTTCATAAATATTCACAGGAGAATCAAAACCCTTATTTCTTTGATTCAACCATTCTTTGTCAGTCCATCCATCATAACTTAAATCCGATATGATACTTGCCGTGTTCGGTCTTAATTCACTATAAAAAGCATATGGATCCATTTTATCTACCAATTCACCATTTGCCTGCCATACACGATATTTATAAGAATCCTGATTCTTTGCACCTTGCACAAAACATTCCCAAATACCGCGTTTATCCTTCTTCATTTTACTTGCTTGATCATCCCAATTATTGAATGTACCTATGACTGAAATATTTTTTGCGTTTGGAGCATATACTCGAAAGCGAACGCCATCCCCTTCTAAATGTGCACCAAAAATATTATAAGCATGTATATCACGCCCTTCAAAAAAGGCTTTTGTCTTTCTTTGATCCATAACGATATAACCTCCGTACATATATTTTATACCGGAACGCAAGAAACTTAAAGTGGATTTTTTAGATTTTGAAAACGCTTACCAATATACAAAAAAGATGCAACTAACGCTGCACCTCCATAAATTGATGTAATATATTCTCTAAATCTTCCAATGTATTCATTTGTGACATCTCATTCTTAAAGATTCTTGAACTTGGAAGCCCCTTTAAATACCAACTAGCCAAGCCTCGCATTTCACGAATAGCTACCTTTTCACCCTTCGTATTTACTAAACCTCTGGCATGATCCATACAAATCTCAATGCGATCTTCCATTGAAAATTCATGTTTCTGTCCTGTAATCGAATCCACGCACTCTTGAATCAAAAATGGATTTCCAACAATTCCACGACCTAACATAACGGCATCACACCCTGTTTCATTCATCATACGATGAAAATCTTCTACACTGCGAACATCCCCATTTCCGATAACCGGAATCGACACAGCATCTTTTACTTGTTTAATATAAGACCAGTCAGCTTTTCCTTCATACATTTGATTACGTGTACGTCCATGTACAGCTACAGCACTAACACCTACACTCTCCATAGCCTTCGCCATTTCAACACAATTGATATGATACGTATCAAATCCTAAACGCATCTTAACGGTTACTGGCTTACTTACATTTTGAACAATATTGGATACAAGTTCTTTGGCATAGTCAATATCCTTCATCAAAAAACTTCCTGCCTGAGCTTTGATTACCTTATTTACAGGACACCCCATATTAAAGTCAATAATGTCACAATCTGTTTGTGTATCCAAATATTTAGCTGCATACACAACCGTATCAATGTCATGACCAAACAACTGAAAAGATACTGGATGCTCATTTTCATCAATGGCACACATTTGTTTCGTCTTTAATGAATCATAGTACAATGCCTTGTCACTTACCATTTCATTACAAACTAAACCTGCACCAAAACGTTTCGCAATTCTTCGAAATGCGATATTACTAATACCTGCCATCGGCGCAATGACTACAGGATTTTCAATTTCTACATTTCCAATCTTAATCATGCATCTTACTCGCAATCGCTCTTAATTCTTCTTCTGTAAAATGATATGATTCATTACAGAAATTACATGTGATATCACAACCATGTTCTTTATCGGCCATTTCTAACACATCTGATTTTTTAATAGTACCCAAAGCTCTAGCCATACGTACCTTTGAACAAGGACAATCATATGCCACTGGTTGTGTTGTTAAAATCTTGGCATCTTCAAACATATCATTTGCCAAAGCTTCTAAACTTGAATCATCATATTCCTGAATCAAAGTACTCATTGGTTTCAACCCTTCAAGCACGTGTTCACAAATAGAAATATCTGTTTCTGTTGCATCTGGAAGCATTTGTAGAATCATAGCTCCTGCACTAGCAACACGACCATCTGTACCAATTAAGACTCCACAAGATACCGCTGTTGGCGTTTGTTCAGATAAAGTAAAGTAGTAGGCAAAATCATCCCCAATTTCACCGCTTTGTAACTCAACCGAACCAGAAAAGTTTTCTTCCATACTCAAATCCTTAGTAACCGTCAAAGTTCCATCTGTACCTACAACAGCCCCAATATTTAATTTGCCTGGACGAATCAAAACATCCTCTACATGTGGATTTGAAACAAACCCACGAACATTTCCATTCGCATATGCATCTACCACAATCGAACCAATTGGACCATGCCCATTAATTGTGATTGATAACATTTCCTCTTTGGATTTCAACATAGCACCCATCATACTCGCGACAGACAATGTTCTTCCTAAAGCTGCACAAGCACATGGATGTAAATCAAAACGATCCTGCGCTTCCTGTACTAAATCAGTTGTGCGCACAATATATAAACGAACATGCTCATTTAAAACAAGAGCTTTTAATAGTTGATCTTTCATAATATCCTCCACAATAAAATTCACTAGCACCATTCTACTGAATTCTTGTATCCATTTCAAGCCAAACTAAAAGCCATCAATCGATGGCTTTAATGTGTAATTAATCTTTTTTCTTAGTTAATTCATTGAACGCATCATCCAAATCCTTTTGATCAACACCAGTCGGAGTCTCCGGAATCTCTGGAACTTGAACTACTTCTTGTTCTGCTTTTTCCTCTTCTTCATTTGTTTCGACATTAGGATCTGTTAATTGTCCATAATTCATTAAATTAGTGATTTCTTCATTCGTTAATGTTTCATGTTCATATAAATTATTCGCAATCAAATCCAACAAATCTTTGTTTTCTGTTAAAATCTTACGACAATTTTCATGACACTCATCCACAATTGCACGAACCTCTTTATCAATTTCAGCTGCTACACCTGCAGAATAATCACTACCCTTTGTATAATCTCTTCCTAAGAAGACATTTCCTTGAGGATCCGCATATTGGATAGGACCTAAACTAGACATACCATATACACGAACCATATTCTTAGCGATTTCAGTCAATTTTTCAATATCATTTACGGCACCCGCACTAATTTCTCCAAATTGAATTTCCTCAGCCGTACGACCACCAAGTAAACCAGTAATTTGTGCAATAAACTCAGATTTTCTGTGGAAATACTTCTCTTCACGAGGTGTCATCAAGTTATATCCACCCGCATCTCCACGAGGAATAATTGTAACTTTTTGAACCATATCTGCATCTTCAAGTTTCAAGCCAATAACGGCATGTCCTGCCTCATGGTAAGCCACAAGAATTTTATCTTTTTCAGTATACTTCTTACTCTTTTTCGCAGGTCCCATCATAACACGGTCAATCGCTTCGTCTAAATCTGTCATAGTAACCTTAGCTTCATTTTTACGAACCGCTAAAATTGCACCTTCATTCAAGACGTTAGCTAAATCAGCCCCAGAGAATCCAGGCGTACGTTTTGCCAAGTTTGCAAGTGAAACATCACTCGCCAATTTTTTATTACGAGCATGTACATGTAAAATAGCTTCACGGCCCTTAATATCTGGCAAACTAACCGTAACACGACGATCAAAACGACCACTACGTAATAATGCTGGATCTAGTACATCAGGACGGTTTGTAGCTGCAATTACCACAATACCCGCATTATCTGTCATACCATCCATTTCAACCAACAATTGGTTCAATGTCTGTTCACGCTCATCATTTCCACCGCCCATACCAGCTCCACGCTGACGTCCTACGGCATCAATTTCATCAATAAAAATAATACATGGTGCACTCTTTTGTGCTGTTTTAAACATATCACGAACGCGACTCGCACCTGTTCCGACAAACATTTCAACGAAGTCCGAACCTGAAATCGAGAAGAATGGAACATTGGCTTCTCCAGCTACAGCTTTGGCAAGTAATGTCTTACCAGTTCCTGGAGGACCTACCATTAAAATCCCCTTAGGAATATGTGCTCCCATATCTGTAAATTTCTTTGGTGAACGCAAATAATCAATAATTTCTTTTACTTCTTCTTTTTCTTCTTCACAACCCGCAACATCTTTAAAACGAACTTTTACATTTGATTCAACACGAGCTTTTGATTTTGCAAATTCGAAGGCTTTATTGTTGCCTCCACCACCCATTTTTGCGAACATGAAATAGAAGAATACCGCTATAATTAAGAATGGAATAATTTGAGAAAGAATCGAAATCCATACACTACCTTGATTAGGATCTTCTACAGTTAATTTTCCACCATTTCTCTGTAAAGACTTTTCTAACTTTTCAATATTCTTTTCTGTTCTTGGAACAATAACCTTGTATCCAACTGTCTTTGAATTCTGCTCATAAGTTCCTTCCAAATGGATTACAGTGGAACTAATTGTCATGGAACTCTTTTTAAAATCAACTTCATCTACAATTTTCTCAAATTGTGTATAATTCATTTGTACAGTACTGCCCTGTGAACTATAAAAAACCAATGATAATACAATTGATAAAATGAAGATGGTCGGTAAATAATTTAACCACTTCTTCATAATCTTCCTCCTACTGATAAATTTCCGGCTTTAAAACACCAATAAATGGTAGGTTACGATACTTTTGGTTGTAATCCAATCCGTATCCAACCACAAATTCATTTGGCACTTCAAAGCCAACATAATCCGCCTCAATTTCACAAACACGACGGCTTGGTTTGTCTAATAATGTTACACAACGCACATCTAGACAACCTTTATTTTTAAACATCTTTTTTACTTCAACCAAAGTTCTACCTGTATCAATAATATCTTCTACAACCAAAATAGAACGGTTTTTACAAGATAAGTCCATATCCTTTAAAATACGAACATCTCCAATAGATTCTGTTCCATCGTATGAACTAACTGACATAAAATCAATTTCACATGGAAATTCAAAACGCTTGATCAATTCAGCCATGAAAGGAACACTACCCTTTAATAATCCAACTATGATTGGAGTATCTCCAGATTCTTTATAATCTGCTTCTATTTGATGTGCTAGTTCTACACAACGATTTTCAATTTCTTCTTCACTTAATAAAATTTTTTCAATATCTTGAGCTATCATATGGTGTTTTTTCTCCTTAAGTTACTTACACATTGTAACATAAACATTTAATCAAGACCATTTATTTTAAAATAGAACTGTTGATTTTGTGAATAATGCCCTACATCACAACCAAGTCCTGGTACAAAAATCACATTGCCCACATTATTTTCCACAACCAACCAATATTTTCTATATATCTTACTGATTTTTCGATCTACAAAAAATCGGTGTACATTCTTATTTCCAAATCGCATTTGAATTGTGTCATTTGCTCTAACACGACGTATAACCAAAGGAAAGTCAGATGCATCTACACTAAACATTTCAATCGTCTTGCCCTCATTTTTAATTACAAAATCCGCATAATCCTTAAATTCTAATTCATCCAATTTATAATACACATCTTTAGGACTAGGCATAAAATACAACTTACCACCATGTCTTTCCAATAAATAATTCTCTATTTCAATTAACAAATTCCTTTTTAATTGAACACATAATTCTTCCATATATTTTTTTGAGAAATGATGATGCAAAGAATGAAATAAGAAAGTATCTAAATAAAGCCAAGCATCTTCTTGATCCAATAAGGAATCTATATCCTTGTTCCAATCCTTAAAAAATTCTTCTATGACTTCTCTTTTTGTTTGCCATACTTCATTCTCATTTTGAATTTTTAATATCCACGCTTCCTTTTCGTCTCGACTCATCTTTTCAATTTGTGTATGACGAATTACATTACGCGTATAATGATTGGTTAAATTTGACTCATCAATTCCAAAAGATACGCCATTCTCATTACAATATTGTTGCAATTCACTCTTTGTGAAATTCAATAAGGGACGAATAATTTGATACCCATGTCGTATACTCTTTTCTTTTAATCCATACCAGTCACAAATCATATTTCTATTCTTTTGAAACAAATATGTTTCAATCACATCATCCATCTGATGAGCTACATATAATATTTTTGCATCAAACGCATCCGCCACTTCTTCAAAAAAAGCATAACGAACATCTCTTGCCCATGCCTGAAAATTTCCTTTCTCATGTACCGGATAACAAACACGAACGGGAATATCATACTTTTCACAATAATCTTTTACTATATTCTCATCTCTGTCTGCTGTATCTCGATGTTTATAATTCACATGCGCAACAACAATGTCTTTGCCTTGTTTATTCAATTGATCTAATAAAGCCATACTGTCAGGTCCACCTGAACAGGCCACTACACACTTTGACATACGCCTATTATAGCATCATTTGTAAAACGCATTTCTTTATTTTATCAAACAAATATGAATTTGGATCAATATGCGCCTTAACATCGATCACACGAGCTGAATTGATCCATTTTGCATCATTCAAAAACAATACGCTCGATTTATTCAACCCCTCAATTTCTGGTAAACGCATTAAATGACGCTTCCCTGCACGCAAGATTGGATCGTATGCCTTATGATATGCACTACTATTCCCACTCATAGGTACTACAAAAATTTTCCCATGCTTCATTGCCAGAACTAAGCCAAAATGTTGATAACCAACCTCACTTAAATAAGCTAAACCAAAATCTGTAAAACAAATATCTCCTACCTTTACATATACTTTTGCCTCTAGACTCGAATACATTTGTTTCCTCTGACAAAAGTTCAGTTTAGAGAGCATATAATCATAAACCTCACTTTCATTTAACCCTGATAAAAGTTTTTCCTCCGCAATTCTAGCTTGTGATGTGATCCTTTGCGTATATTCTGTTGTTTTATTATTTTTCTTTTTTTGCCATTCATTCGGTTCCATAAACCCTATTCTAACAACCCAATGTGAAAATAATATTAAAAGTAGGCATTTCAGCCTACTTTTTTAAAAATTTTTCTATATTTTCTTTGAATACGATGCCACAACCCAATCAAAGGATGGAATTTTTCACTAATCATAGCCGATTTTTCAATAAATATTTCCACTGCTAACAAAATAGCTACCATGACAAAGAACCCGATATTTCGATTGATCATATACGCAAATGCACTCAGACCAAACAGTGATGTTAAACCACACATAATGATCACCGTATTTCGATGGCCAAATTGACGCATCAACAAATGATGAATATGACTCTTATCCGCTTCCATAAATTTCATACCCTTTAAAGTACGTCTTAAAATTGCAGAAAGCGTATCAATAATTGGCAACATCAACAATAAAATTGGCAATGCCAAAGTTAAAATGGTACTTGATTTAAACCCAAGCAAGGATATGGCTGAAATCATAAATCCCAAAAATAAAGATCCACAATCTCCCATAAAAATACTAGCAGGATGGGCATTATAGGCTAAAAAGCCAAATGTTCCCGACGCAAGAATAAAAGCTATACTCAACAAATCTAAACGTCTTTCAATAATTGCGATAGAACCAATGACAACAAGTACAATAACACTCATGCCACCAGCCAAGCCATCCAATCCATCAATTAAATTGACCGCATTGGTAATACCTGCCACCCAAATAATTGTAAAAACAAATGTAATAATACCCGTATCAATTTGTATACCCAAAGGTAAACGAATAATATCTACAGAAATCCCAAAATAAATTAATACTAAAGCAGCAATGACTTCTAAAGTCAATTTTACCAGTGGCTTTATATCAATCAAATCATCAATCAGCCCTGTAAAAAACATGATACTGCTTCCAATTACCAATCCCTTAATTTGTAAATCTGCCTTCACAAATATAGCCATTGTGATAATAAAAGATAAATAAATGGCAACACCACCAATACGTGAAATTTTTCCATGATGAACTGTACGCTTATTTTCCTTCGCATAAGCACCACAATATATCGAATATTGTTTCACAACAGGTGTTAAAATCAAAGAAATTAAAAATGGTAATAAAATCATTCTATAATCAATCACGCTGACTTTACCCCCTTTAATGCATCTATCATATCGTATTGTCCACGTTTTGTACAAAGAACTGGACACGAAATATTCTGAGAAATAAATTGCGAAGGACCAAAACAATCTGCCATGCCACCACTCAATTCAATTCCATGCATTAAAAAATATTCCTGTAAAGAAGCTGGAAGAGTATCAAAACAATGCTTAACCCACAAAGAAATCTGCGATGAAACCATTTCAATGGCAGGCCATACTATACTTGATTCAATCTGAATTGGATGTAGGTTTTGCCTTGAATCAAAACCATAGCACATCAACAAAGTATTTTTCTGCTGCCAAAATGCATCACTTGCCATTTCCTTTAAATGTGCCGCATCCACTTTTGTGATAAAATAACCCGTCTTCATATAAACGATCCTTTGAATTTGTTCGTCTACTTGCGCTCCAGCATAATAAATCGTTTTAGATACAAGCACCTTATCATAAGCACATATATGAATTTCCGTATACGAATGCCCACTATGAACTAAAAAACAAGGATTTTCTTCTTGTAAAACTTCTAAATTTGAAATAAATTCAACCTTACGTACTCCACAATTTAAAAATGCCTGCTGCCAAAGCTCACGTTGTCTTTGTGACAATTCACTTGGAACACTGACAAGTACGCTAGGTCTTAATAAACCATCAAAGGCATGAAGCTTATCAAGTCCTTCATGAATCAAAGGCTCAATCGAATGAAGAATTTGACCATGAGAAATTGGATACTGAATTTGAATCGTATCTAGATCCTTATATAAATAAGCAATTGCCTGATCGGATACACCAAGAACTTCAGATCCCTTTTGTGCGATTATCGTTTTCAAAACTATTTCTTTCTGTGTAGAAAAATCATAAAATCGTGCAAGATACGCCCCAATATCCAGGGCAATCCACTTATCAAGCAAAGCCATTATAGATTGTTAATTGTAGAATTGCCTGGCTTGATACATACGCAAGACAAAGCGATAATAGAAACATTAATATCTGCACTTTCTTAGGATTTTTTACACTACATATTTTTTCAAACTGAATACTTGAAATCGCATAAAAGCTTAAACCAAAACACGCAAAGAAAACGAAATAAGAAATTACTGAAGCCGCCATATTAGCCACCTACATGTATGATTTTGACAAAATCATACTTTTCTTTTAACTGCTCATATGCATTTAAAATCACATCTTCATCCACACTAAAGCCTAACATACTCGAACCTGATCCTGACATCAATATACGAACCAAACCAGCATCTTCCATATCCATTTTCACCTGATTCAATACAGGCTCAATTTCAAAAGCAATAGGCTCTAATGCATTAGCCATAGTCTGATACAAAAGATCCATATTCTTTTCGCGAATACTCGATTCTACCAAGTCAACATCCGGATGAAATGGACGAGACTCTTTCCATTTTGAGAATGCGTTGGCTGTAGAAATTCCAAAATCCGGTTTTACAACCACAACATCAAATTTCCAATCACTCTCAATTGGCGTAATCTTTTCGCCAATCCCTTTTACCCTTGCCCACTTATCATGAATACAAAAAGGAACATCAGCTCCTACTTGTTTTGTGATTTCATATAAATTTTCTTCTATTTCTTCAATACCTTCCATTTTTAAAATAGCTTTACACACAGCCGCTGCATCAGCACTTCCGCCACCAAGACCTGCCTGAGCCGGAATATGCTTCTTGATTGATACTGTAAAACTAGAATCTAAATGATATGTATCCTTTAATACCTGAATCATCTTTGAAACTGTATTATTCTCAGGTAATTTCATACCTTCACATTCAACCATGTCACAATCGCTTTTTTCAATCTCAATCTCATCATAAATTGAAATAGGTGCCATGATCATATCTAAAGAATGATATCCATTGTCCATTCTTTCTACGACATCTAATGCCAAATTAATTTTTGCCCTTGCCTGTACCTGCATAAGTCACCTCATATAATCGAATAAAATCCTCCAATGTACATTGTTGTGCACGTGTACTTGGATCCATATTTACTTGTTCTAACAATTGTTTTGCGAGAGCCTTATCCTTCACAAAATTTTGAAAATTATTATAAATTGTTTTTCTTCTTTGCGTAAAACAAGCCTTCACCAAATCAAAGAAATAATTTTCATCTTCTAAATGATACTTATGATGGAACGAGAATTGAATCACCATTGAATCCACATTCGGACTTGGCCAAAATACTCTACGAGATACATCCATTACTTTTTTCACATCACAACGATATTGCGTAATTACACTTAACGCATTGTATTCCTTATCGTTTTCATGTGCCAAGAAACGCTCTCCCACTTCTTTTTGCATCATAACCGTAATTCTTTCAATCTCTTCATTTGCCTCAAACAACTTAAATAAAATTGGCGTTGTGATGTAGTAAGGAAGATTAGACGCAAATACAACCTTTTGCCCAGGCTTTCTAAATTCACGAATCTTTTCATCAATATCCACCTTTAGAATATCTTCCAACACAATCTGAAGATGATCAAAACCAATCTCATTTTCTAATACAACCGGTAATCTTTCATCAATTTCAAAAGCCACAACCTGATTACTTTTTTCACATAAAAATTGAGTTAATGCCCCAATTCCAGGACCAATCTCAAAAACCAATTCATCTCTTGATTGAATCGCTGCATTCGCAATTTTTTCAACAACCCCAGGTTCAATAATAAAGTTTTGCCCAAAACTTTTCTTTGTGAAAACCTTATATTTTTCTTGAATTTCTTTTGTCTTTTTTACTGTCGCAATCGCCTGTTTCATGAAAAAATCCTTTCTTCTATCTCTTTTCTTGTCATCTTCATCTGGTTTAAACGCTTAAAACATGTTTTCGCATTACATGGACCAATATGAAAAGACTCACACACTTGAAAACGTAAAGCTTTATTTCCAACTAAACCTAAATCAATAAAGTCTTGCCAACTTAATACTTCTTCTTTATTCTCAAACGTTACATAATTACATAGAGCATCCCATAAATCTTCTTTATTCGCATGCTCTACACCTACTTTTTTTGGTGTCTTTGCCTTTTCCTTATTGATAAACGCATGCTTACATCCTGGCACACTACCACCAATCAATCTACGAATATGTTCTCCTGGCGTATCAGGATCCGTAAAGATAATGACTCCTCTAGTCTTTTGAGCTTGTCTTACACGCTCAATCGTTTTTTCATTGACCTGATCCCCACCTGTTTCTATCGTGTCACAATCAAAAAAAGACTGCAACGTATTTGTGTCATTTTTTCCTTCAACGACAATAATTTCCTTAATATGTTGTTTCATTTGTCTCCACCACATGTTTTGATGTAAAACCAGCACCATGTACCTGATGTACATCATTCACAATAATAAAAGCTTTTGAATCAATTTTTAAGACGCTTGATTCCAATAATGGATATTGTTTCTGTTTAATAACACACATCAACACAGGTTTAGGTGCTTGTGTATATCCACCACTTCCATCTAGAATCGTTACACCACGATCCACTGTTTCCAATAGAATACGACGAATCTGTTTCCACTCTGTCGATATAATCATAACATTTTTTGCGGATTGCATGCCGAGCATGACCGTTTTATCAATGGCCACACCACAAACAAATACAGACATAATACCAATCAAAGCTGGTGTCAATCCGTGTGTTACAACACCTAATAATACAGTTAAACCATCAACAATCATTACACTTGTTCCTTCAGGAATCTTAAAATACTTATGTAAGATCAATGCTAATATATCCATACCACCCGTACTTGAATTGACTCTAAACACCAATCCTAAGCCAATACCTACAATCACTCCGGCATAGATTGTGGCTACATAAGGTGGCATCACAAATGTATCTTTAGGAAACATAGTAGCAACCTTAGATAAGCCTGTTACGAAAACCGGATATACAATTGTAGAAATCACAGATTTCATCGCAAACTGCTTTCCTAATAAAAGAGCTCCCAATATAAATAGACCAATTGTCAAAGCATCAATCATTAAGACGGTATCAATTGGAAGGATTGGATGTAATGCGACGGCTACACCGGCAACGCCTCCCGTTAATATATTATTAGGAAGTATAAAAAAGGAAACCGAACATGCGACCACAAAGTTTCCAAGTATAATCATTATTAAATCATGTATTCTATTCTTACTCATATGCACACCTCTACTAGCCTACATGATTATAGCATTTTTTTATGTATCATTTTAAAATTATTTACTTGCATAAAATAAACTTTATCCGTATAATAGTCCGGGTTATATAAGTTCATGATATGGTTGAACGTTCTTACCTACTACCGAAAATAGTAGACTATAGCCTTCAAGCAGGAGGAAAATAAAATGCAATACGATATCATTATTATTGGTGCTGGGCCTGGAGGAATCTTCTCTGCCTACGAATTACTTAAAAACAAACCTGAATTAAAGATTGGTGTATTTGAAGCGGGTGCTCCATTAGAAAAAAGAAAATGTCCAATCGACGGAAAGAAAATCAAATCATGTATCCATTGTAAATCATGTGCTATCATGAATGGTTTTGGTGGCGCCGGAGCATTCAGTGATGGAAAATATAATATCACAAATGAATTTGGTGGAAACCTATATGAATATGTAGGTGAACAAGAAGCTATCGATTTAATGGAATATGTGGATGAAATCAACTGCAAAATGGGTGGAGAAAAAACACGTTTATACGCAAACTCAGATGCAGCTATCGCTAAAAAATGTCTTCAAAATGATCTTCACTTATTAAAGGCAAAAGTTCGTCACTTAGGAACAGATATTAATTATGTTGTACTTGAAAATTTATACAATGACTTAAAAGACAAAGCAGAATTCCATTTCTTTAAACACATTGATATGGTAAATAAAATTGAAGATGGATATGAAGTAGTTTGTGGTGATGAAACATATACATCAGCACAATGTATCATTTCTACAGGTCGTTCAGGAAGTAAATGGATGGAATCTGTATGTTCAAACTTAGGCATTGAAACAAAGAGTGATCGTGTAGATATCGGTGTTCGTGTTGAATTAAATGCCGATACATTCTCAGAATTAACAGACTCATTATATGAATCTAAAATTGTATATCGTTCAAAGAAATACCAAGATCGCGTTCGTACATTCTGTATGAATCCTAGAGGTGTTGTCGTAAACGAAAACACAAACGGAATCATCACTGTAAATGGTCACAGTTATGAAGATCCAGCTCGTTTCACAAATAACACAAACTTTGCCCTATTAGTATCAAACCACTTTACAGAACCATTCTCACAAAGTAACCAATATGGTGAAAGTATTGCCCGCCTATCCAATATGCTTGGTGGTGGTGTTATCGTACAACGCTTTGGTGATTTGATTCGTGGACAACGCTCAACTCCAAGTCGTATTGCACAAGGGTTCGTAACTCCTACATTGAAAGCTACACCAGGAGACTTATCTCTAGTTATTCCTAAACGTCAATTAGATGACATTATCGAAATGATTTATGCCCTTGATAAAGTATGTCCATCAACAGCAAGTGATGATACTTTACTATATGGTGTTGAAGTTAAATTCTATAACATGCAAGTCAAAGTAGATAAAAACTTAGAAACAAAACACAAAGGACTATTCGTTATCGGAGACTGTTCAGGTGTAACGCACTCATTAAGTCATGCCAGTGCATCGGGTGTATATGTCGCTAGACACATTACAGAAAATCTATAATAAGACACAAAGTGGATCGCTTGATCCACTTTTTTTCATTTATTCAAACATTTTTTTCAAGTCAAACAAATGTATATTTTTATCTTCAATCATATTTTCATTGAATCCTTCTTTCGAAAAGATATAATATACTCTTTTTAATTTGTCTGGAAAAATAGAGGCACTCTCTTTTAGATGTTCATACATGTCCTTTGTATATTTTTTATTTCGATATTTACAATCCATCACCAACAAATATTCTTTAGTACTTGTGATACCATCTATCTCAATCGATCTACTTAATTTCGAATTATCAACTTTATAATTCTGTATATGTGGAAAAATATCTTCTAATTCACCTTTTTCATTTAACATATCCATATATAAAATCGATAAATTTTCAAATTCAAACGAAAGAAATGAATCTAATTTTTCTTTATTTCGTTCAAACACAAGATTTCCATTTATTTTTATCTTCTCCTGATTTTCAAAAATTAAGGTGTACCATAATTTCAACATCGAATCCGATATATCATAATATATCGTTCGCTTATTTCCATTATACATATTCTTTTTCTCTACAATTTCACTCTTTATCAATGTTGAAATATATTTAGAGACTTTAGCCTCTGCCTCATGAATATCTTCACTAATCGTTTTTATTGTACGATTTCGCTTTGAAATCGATACTAATATTGAATTATATACATCCTGTACATTCGTTGAATTTGATAGAAGTTGATCTGGCAAATTAAAAAACGTACCAAACTCATTAAATAATAAGTATTGAATATTTTCATAAAATGTTTTTGTATGATCAATTGTCGATAAATAATATGGATATCCCGACATTAAACACAAATAATTAGCTTGGCTTTCAACATCCTCCATCTTGACAAATTCCTTTGCGTCCATAAAATTCATTTTTTTGATTTCCATCTCAAAAGTACGTCTTTTATATAATGGACTCGCATGATTCTGTATTTCTTTTTGCAAAAATCCTATATCGCTTCCCGATAAGATGACCATCATATTATCACTTGCATGATCAATAAATTCTTGTAAAACGGAAGAGAAACTAGAATCTTGACTTACTATATACGGATACTCATCTATAACCAACACAAAACGTTCATTCTTTGCGTATTCTTGAATCGATTTAAAGGCATGTTGCCAACTTGCAAAAACAAATGTATCTGGAAGATTCAATAAATGATCCACTTCATAAGAAAAAGATTTTAAATTTCCATAACTATTATCTTGTTTAGCCTGAAACAATATACCTTTTTTGCCCTTTAAAAATTCATTTAATATGGATGATTTCCCTATTCGTCTTCTTCCATACAATACACCAAATTCTTTTCTGTTACTTTTATATCGGCTATTTAATGCATCTAATTCCTTTTTTCTACCAACAAACATAGGTCCTCCACTTTATTAACTCCGTAGTTATTAACTTTTGAGTTAATAATATCATTGAATGAAAATATACGCAACATGGTATAATAATCTAGGTGATAATTATATGATACAAATTCCAGACAACAGTACAATATTAGCTCCGGCTACCCTACATTTATCTTTATACAAAGAGATTTTAAAACAAAAAAAAGATTGCCTTGGCATACAAGTTTTAACTTTATCAAGCTGGCTATCTTCTTTTTATCATGGACAAACAAAATCCGACATTGAAATTCTTTATTTATACAAAGAAGCCTTACAAAAAGTGTCTGTTCAAAACGCCTTCTATTCCAGTAAAGAAGACTATGATTTTTTAAATGCCTGCCTAGACTTTATTAAAATGGCTAAAACTTATCAAATCCAAGATTTTCCTTCTTCAACTCAAAAAGAAAAAGATTTAAATGAAATTTTAAATCTTCTATATCCCATTCAACTTAAGGAAGACCAAACCAAAGATGTTCTTTCAAGTTTACCAGATTTAGAAAATGTTTATATTCTAAAAAAAGAATATTCCCAATTAGATAACTATTGGATTCAAGTATTAATGGATCATGGGGCAAAATGGCTAGGTGAAAACCAACTATGTCAAACCCATTATTATAGTGTTGCCAATGCCAGAAAACAAATGGAAGTACTTGCCAATCTTATTATCGAAAACGATTATTTAGCGGATGATATTTTCGTTGCCTTAAATAATGCGAGTGATGAAAGTGTTCTAACACAAATTCTTACAGCTCATAAGATTCCATTCACAACTATGCAAGAAACACATATTACATCGATTTATAATGAATGGATCAGTTACTTAACATGGATAAAAGATATGGATCTTAAAAGTTTTATAAACCTCATTCAAACTTTATATCCAAGCAACAACTATCTAATACAATACTACACATTATTCCCGGAAAAATTTCTAAAGTTTGAACCGCACCTAAGCATTATTTCTTACGAAGAAAATGAGATCATTGATTCTTATCAATTTGAATCCTACCAAAAATTAGAACAACAAACATTAGAATGGATACAAAACCATGCATTTTTATTTCATGCGTTAGACTTTATTGAAATCGCAAAACACATCCAAAATCTACATGAACATGTTTCAAAAGAAGATTTGAACGCCTTTAACGATGTAATGTCACTCATTCAAGATGTACATACACACATACATAATGCGGATGATTTAGATATCTTGATTCATCAAATCCAAAATCTTTCTGCCAATCAAAAGGCCAATACAATTGAAGGTGTATTAATTGGATCAAGACAAGACATCACATCATTAAGGCCCATTGTCTTTTTAACAGGAACAAATGCCAATGCATTTCCTGCTTTAAAACTACATTCAGGCATATTTGATGAAGCTTATGTAAAAAGCACAAGTCTTCCAAGTCTTGAAACACGTATTCAGAATCAACAAACGCAAATATTTGATTGTTTATCCTTATGTGAAACACTATACATTCTATATCCACAAAGTGATTATCAAGGAAAGAATTATGAATCGAGTTCAGAAATCGAAAACTGGATACAAACAAAACCAAAGTTTATCACAACCCCAGATTCTTTTAATTGGACTACTCCAAACATTGATTTAAATGAAACGAGCGCAAAAGCTATATTCTTTAAAGACAATCACTTTAAAGGTTCTATTTCAAGACTCGAATCCTATGCAAGATGTCCTTTTTCTCATGCCTTAAAATACGGCTTGTTCTTAAAAGAGAAGGAAGATATTACCGATATTCGTATTCGTGGAAGCATTTTACACAACGTTTTAGAAATGATTTCTAAAGATAAACAAGATTATACTTCTTTATCCAAAGAAGAAATCTATCAATATGTAAGAAAAGAATTTGCTTTCGCAAAAAAAGTACTTTTGCAGCAAGTCACCTGGTTTAATTCACAAATTGAAGAAATCACAGACAAACTTGTTTTAATTTTTGAACAGCTTCATAGTTTTGAAACCAATTGGCACATGAATATTGATAAACAAGAACATAAATTTTCTTATTCATATCCATGGAATGAATATACTATCGATTTATATGGATATATTGACCGTATTGATAGTTCAAATACATCCTTTTGTATCTTTGACTATAAATCAAGTGACAAAGATATTAACCTAAATGAATTTGAATCTGGTCTTGCCCTACAGTTAGCTACATATACTTTGGCTTATGAAAAAGAATCGAATTTAATTCCAGTTGGATGTTTTTACATTGCCCTAAGAACTTCACCAGAAACTCTTACCTATGGTAAATTAAATTATCGTAAAAAGGTTCCTGAATTAAATGTCATAAATGAATCCGACATGTTAGAGACATTCACAAAAAATCGCAAACTCAAAGGCTGGCATTTTAGTGATGCAAGTATTTATTGTGATGACATTAAACAATATATGCCTGTAAAAAAGACAAATCCAGCTTTAGAAACGATCAAATCCGAATGGAGCCAAGTTATTGATAGTCTTTTAGAAGATATTTCTAGTGGCCAAGCCCTTCCAAATCATGTAAAAGATGCATGTAAATATTGTGCATATAGATCCATTTGTAGAAATTCAGCGAATGAAGTTGAACCAAAACTTCGTGTAGAAAAGGAGGAAGAATAATATGGATTTTTCAATTCCCCAAAAAGAGGCTATAGACATTCGAAATACGAACGTTGTTGTTTCTGCAAGTGCAGGAAGTGGTAAAACTGCCGTTTTAGTTGAACGCCTATGTCAATTGGTATTAAAAGACCATATTTCAATTGATTCCATTTTAGCCATGACCTTCACAAAGGATGCTGCGGCTGAAATGAAAGCTCGTTTACTTTCGAAATTAAAAGAACAACCAAAAACGGACTATATTCTGCAACAAATGGCACTCCTTGAAACGGCTAGCATTTCAACAATTGATAGTTTCTGTTTATCTATTGTACAAAATTATTACTATAAGATTCCCATCTCTTACACAATGTCTAAACAAACGGCATCCTCAGCTCAAACACGCATTGCCTTTGAAAATGCCTATAAGCATGCGATTCAAGATTTAGACTTAAATTCATACACAAAATTAAAGATGTATTTCCATTCTTTTGGAAAAAATGAAGAGGATATTCAAAAATATATTGAAGATATTTTGGCCATCGTCAACTCTAAATCTGAAGAAGATGCCAAGGCTTGGATGGAAAATATTCAAGAATCTTATACATATTTAAATCCTAAAATAATGGAATATGCCTTAAAGTATTTCCATAATCATTGTCTAGCCATGACTGAAATTTTAAATGAAGTAATCGGCCAGATTTCAAAGCCTGAGGATTATGAAATCAAAAAGGAATATTTATCCAAGTGTTTAGATACAACATCCTATTCAGATTTTAAATCACAGTTCGAATTGTATTTAAAGAATACCATTGGCTTTAAAAAGACCATTGATAAAGTCGATTATTCTAAATATCAAACTTCTTTTAAAGAACATGAAACACGTATTGTAGAAAACTTATTTGATGAAGCATTCTACCTAAAGGATATTCAAAATCATAAAGATTTAGTTGATACATTATTTGACCTCACAAATAAAGTAAAATTGTATTTTCAATTAGAAAAGAAAAAAATGGAAGTAATCGACTTTAATGATATGGAACACTTTGCGTATCAATTATTACAAGATTCTATGATCAAAGAAGAGATGTACAATAAGTACCAAATGATTCTAGTCGATGAATTTCAGGATACCAATGAGCTACAGGAAAAAATCATTGCGTCTTTCTGTCATGAAAATAATGTATTTAGAGTGGGGGACATTAAACAATCTATCTATGGATTTAGACAAGCCAATCCTAAAATCATGCAAGCTTGGATGGAAAAAGAAGATGACAATAACACTCCTTTGTTGCTACAAGAAAACTATCGTTCCAATGCGAGTGTTATTGAATTCAATAATGATTTCTATAATAAGATCATGAATAATGAATTGCTAGGAGAACAATTTAAAGATATTGATATTGCCAATGTAGGTACAAAAGGACAAATGGAAAGTCCTCAATATCCAGTTCGTTTCTTATATACAGAATATAAAGATGAAGAAGGCAATAAAGCTACAATCAAGAAAAATCACAATGAAAATCGTTTTGATTTAATCGCACAAGACATTATAGAAAAGCATAATGCGGGAATGCCCTATAAATCGATGTGTGTATTAACACGTAATCATGCTCCACAAGAAAAACTGAAAGCTGTTTTTGAATCCTATAACATTCCGGCTATGATTACCATTGATCATGGATTCTTTACAAATCCAGCCATTCAAATCGTCATTTCTACTTTAAAAGCTTTAGAAGATTTAACAGATGACATTTCTTTATGTGCCTCTTTAATGTCTCCATTATTTAATGTATCTTTTTCTCAAATAGCGAATTGTTGCATAGGAAAAGAAAAAGGCACATCTTTATATATGAGTATTAAAAACGAAGATTTTATGAAACCATTCTTTGAGTTATACGCAAATAAAAATAAAACAATCACACAACTTCTACAATATATTTATGCATATAATAATTTCTATTATGCTGCTACAACAATTCAAGATAAGAATAACTTAGATTATTTATTAGAACTTGCAGGGCAATTTGAAAATCAAAATGATATTCATAGTTTTGTCTTACAATTATTTAAAGATGCAATGCAAGATCAAACACAAGAAGCAAGCTTGTATGGCAAAGAAGATGATGTTGTTCAAGTAAAGACAATGCATCAATCTAAAGGTTTACAATTCCCTGTTGTATATATTCTTTCGCAACATGAACAAAGAGATAAACATGGAAGTTCTTGTATCTTGCTTGATTCAACATTAGGATTATCTTTAAAAGGATTAAGTTTAGATTACAAATTAAAATACAATTCGATCTATCATTTAGCTCTACAAACGAAAAAAGAACTCGATGATCTTGCAGAAGAAATGCGTGTATTCTATGTGGCGACAACCCGCCCTCAAAAAGAACTTATCATTGTAGATACAATTGAAAGCATTGAAGATTTTTATAGTCCATTAAACGCCTATACGCTATTAGAAGATGAAAGTTATACAGGATGGCTTTTACATACATATGCCAATACGAGTGATTCTCTAGTGGTTTTTGATAAAAAATCAGGATTATATGAAAGACCATTAAAAGTCCGTCAGAATAATACGCCTTATGCATTACCTGTATATTCAAAAGGTTCTAAGGCTTTTTCAAGTCAAACTGCAAGTGGTGCAAAAATTAAATTAGATTGGAAAGAGGTTTCTCTTTCTAAAAACATGGGAACCATTCGTGGAACTTTATTTCATGAAATTGTAGCGCAATGCTCGTACCCTTATCAAGAAAAGGAAATTATTTCTTATGCGACTTCTTATGGATATACTTTAAAAGATCATGATATCAAGCAGATTCTAGCTTTAAACGAAGATTCTCTTTACTCTTCTTGGATGAAAGAAAAGCATGTATTTGAACAAAGTTATATTATTGAAGAAAAAAATCAAGTTGTTCATGGTTTTATGGACTTAGTTATCTATAAAAAAGATGAAGTGATCATTGTCGATTTTAAGACGGATGCAGTAGATAACGAGAAAAAATTAATTGATTTATATGCGATACAGCTTCAAACCTATAAAAAAGCCATGAAAAAACTAACAAATGTACCAATAAATACGTATATTTATGCTTTTTCTTTATCAAAGTGCATCTATTTAGAATAACTTATGTTACAATGGTAAAGTCTTTTTAAAAAAGAGAGAAGGAGAGAGAATCGTGGAAAAATTCTTTAAATTGAACGAGAAAGGTTCAAACGTTAAGACAGAGCTTATCGCTGGTCTTACAACATTCTTGGCTATGGCCTACATTCTTGGGGTTAACCCTAGTGTTTTAGCAGATGCTGGTATGGACAAAGCCTCTGTATTCCTTGCGACTGCAATCAGTGCAGGTGTAGCAAGTATTATTATGGGTCTTGTTGCCAACTATCCAGTCGCATTAGCTTCGGGTATGGGTGTAAATGCATTGTTTGCCTATACAATCTGTGGACAGATGGGCTTTAGCTGGGCAGCTGCTTTAAGTGCTGTATTTATTTCAGGTATTATCTTTATTCTTATTTCTGTTACTGGTGTTCGTAAAGCTATTATCAATGCGATTCCAGTACAATTAAAATTGGCAATCGGTGCTGGAATTGGCTTCTTTATTGCGTTTGTTGGTTTAAAAAATGCGGGTATTATTGTAGCAAGCCCTTCAACATTTGTAACAATTGGAAACTTAACAGATCCAACTGTATTACTTGCGATTGTTGGTTTATTAATTACGATTGCGTTGGTTATTAAAAATGTTCCTGCAGCTGTTTTTGTAGGTATGGTTATCACAGCTATTATTGGAATCATCCTTGGATTCATGGGAATAGCTAATATGCCTGCTTTACCTGAACGTTTCATTTCGTTTGATTTTGAATTACAAGCCTTTGGATCTTGCTTCTCAGGAATCTCTGAATTGTTCGCAAATCCATTCCAGGCTTTCGTTGTTATTTTCTCATTCTTGTTCGTTGACTTCTTTGATACAGCAGGAACACTTGTTGCGATTGGTAACCGTATTGGTTTGATCAATGATAAAGGTGAACTTGAAAATGCTGAACAAGCATTGGTTGCAGATGCATTTGGTACAGTATTTGGTGCTGTTTTAGGTACGAGTACAGTAACTAGCTTTGTTGAATCTAGCTCTGGTGTTGGTGTTGGAGGACGTACAGGTTTAACTGCATGTACATCAGGTGTTTGTTTCTTACTAGCCGTATTCTTATCACCACTTATCTTAAGTACAGTTACGAATGCAGTTACTGCACCAGCATTGATTGTTGTTGGTATTATGATGGCTCAACAATTAAAAGGTATTGACTGGGATGATATGATTTTTGCTGCTGCTGGATTTGTCACTGTTATTATGATGATCTTAATGTATTCTATTTCAAATGGTATCGCATGTGGATTTATCGTTTATACAGTTGCCATGATTGCTGCAGGTAAGGCAAAAGAAGTTCACCCAACTGTTTGGGTATTAATGGTTATCTTCGTATTATATTTTGCAACACCTTATATTATGTAAAAGAAAAAGTCGGATTTCCGACTTTTTTAATACGTATTATTCTTTTCATATTGATTTTCAAAGGCATTCTTAAAAGTTGGGATGCCTTTTTTTACATCATAAAATGATGCTAGTAATTGTACTGCTTCATCTGTGCTCATCTTTGATGTATTGATCATCAATGTATAATTACGTGCATTTCCCCATTTTTGATTGGTATAGAATTCATAAAATCTTGCCCTTTGCGTATCTTTTTCCTGCACAATTTTCTTGGCTTGTTTAGCAGGCACTTGATATTCGTCAATCGACCATTGAATACGTTCTTCTACATCACTGTAACAGAATACAGAAATAACATCTGGATTATCTTTTAAAATATAATCCGCACATCTTCCTACAATAACAGCATCTTCTCTTTGGGAAATCTTTTGAATAAAATCACTTGCCATATCATAAATTTGTGAATTTACACTTAATTCCGTAATATTTCTAAGTCCTAAAAGACCTTTAGATTCTATTGTAAATAATCCATTCGCATCTTGATTCTGGTCTTTAAAGAAATCTGCACAAACGCCCATATTCACTGCAATTCTTTCCAAAATTTCTTTATTATAATAACTAATATCCAAATATTCAGCTAACTTACGTGCAATTTCTCTTCCATTTGAACCAAATTGTCTAGATATCGTTATAATCACATTCTTTTCCATGCCAATTCCCTCTTTTTCTTATATCATACAATAATATGTTAAAATATTGTAGTGGAGGAAGGTTATGAAAAAAATTATTTTTTTAGATTTAGACGGAACTCTATGGACATTTGAAAAGATTCCTAGTTCTGCATTAGAAGCGATTGAACTAGCAAGAAAAAATGGTCATAAAATTTATATAAACACAGGAAGAACACGTTGTGAAATCCCCCAATTTTTATTCGATATGAATTTAGATGGCTATTGTTTTGGGGCGGGCAGTGAAATCATCATAGATAATAAACAAGTCCTTTTTGAACCATTAAAACTAAGGGATACACAATTTATTCAGCACATTGCCAAAGATTCAGGATTCTCACTAGAAGGCAGTAAAACAACATTTACTAGTGAGAAAAACAGAGAAAGAATGCGCCAATTTAACACAGACAATCGCATGGGAAATCGTTTCTTGTCTTTTCCAGATATTTCAACAATTACCGATGATGATTACAATCAAATCATGAAAATCAGTATTCATTTTGACTCACTTTCGCAAAGAGAAGAAATATTAAGACAAATTCCTAAGCATTTAACATTCACAAACTTCATGCATCTAGGCGGAGAAATCACACATTCAGAATACAATAAAGCTACGGCTATTCAGTTTGTCAAAAACTATTATAAAGAAAAATATGAAACAGTTGCGATGGGGGATTCTGAAAATGATTTACCAATGTTAGAATATGCTGATATTTCTATTGCGATGGGAAACGGTGTCAAAGAGGTAAAAGAAAAAGCCGATTATGTCACAGATAAAATTGACAATGACGGCTTATACAAAGCTTTTAAACATTTAAAGCTATTTTAGAATCAGAAATGATTCTTTTTTTTATTGTTGTTCCTTCATTACATCTGCGTATTTTCTACGACCTGGATGTAAGTTATCAACATAGTAACGAACTGTTAAAGTTCCAGCAACTTTAGTACGAATCTTAGGCTCTACAATAAAGCCATCCCCTTCTAACATTGCATCTAACATAGCTTTGCAGCAATTTGCTAAATTTTTTACCCCTGGTTCACATTCATTCATAAACTCTTTGGCATTCACTTCGATGTATAACCACATTTTATCATGAGCTTCTTGTTTCATTTCCTGTAAACGAGCAGCATACTGTTCTTGAGTCCATTTTTCCATAATCACAACGTCCTTTCTTATATCCTAATCATACAACATTCTACCCAATAACTCAAACTTTCGCCTTTATTTATAGTTGCATTTGTCATGCTTTTTACAAATTATGTAAAATAAACACAATTGGAATCGTGACTACACACGCCACACTTGTCAAGAAGATAGCTTTACTTGCAAGCGTTGCATCTTCACCATACATAAGTGCATATACACTAGAATTACTTGCCACCGGCATACACATAATGAGGATAAGTGTATTTTCTATCAATGGATCGACATGAAATAGTGATAATGAAAACATGTAGAACAAGGGTAATAGAATCATTTTAAATATTGTAAATGCCCATAACTTCAGATCTAATAACTCTTTAACATCCATTTTGACTAAACCAGCACCAATTACCATCATAGATAAAGGTGTAGTCACATTACCGACATATGTACATGTCTGTGCCAAGATGTACGGAAGTCTAATATTAAAGATACAAAGGACAAGCGCAATAACAGAAGCAATCATTGGGCCATTCATAAATTTCTTAAGCGAAAAACCTCCCTTACGAAATAAACTCTCTCCATATCCATACATCAAACAGTTTAGTGGTAATAAAAATAAAGCTCCATAAAGCATAGCTTGATCCCCTAATATAGCTTGAATGGCGGGCAATCCCATAAAACCGGCATTGGTAAATAAAATCATAAATTGCCAAAGGGCTTTATTTTCCTGAATGTGTAAAACCTCAACAATAATTTTAGATGCAATCCCTGTAAATATCACAAATATTGAAAAAATACCAAGCACATTAAATAGTTCATTTCCTGTAAATGGAGATCCATTTTTAACTGAACTAATAATCAAGCCTGGAATACCTATTTTTAACAAAATATTTGATGCATATACATTTACTTCATCATTAAAGATGTTCTTTTTAGCGCCCGCAAATCCTATAATCATAATACATAGTAGAATTGTCATTTGCGTAATAATCGTAGTAATATTCATAAAAATCCTCTTCCCTAAAAGTAAAAGGACAACAATGCGTTGTCCTACATGTGTAAAAATAATAACCCTCTGTTTGTTGATTGTCAATTTGGATTGACCATTGTTAATTGTACCTTTTGTTTCTCTTGATCAATATTATATACCCATACCGTAACAATATCTCCTACAGAAACAACATCACTTGGATGTTTTACTCGTTTTGTACTCATCTTTGAAACGTGAACTAAACCATCTTCATGTAGTCCAATATCTACAAAGGCACCAAAGTCAACCACATTACGTACTGTACCTTCTAGCTTATCATTAATATGTAAGTCTTCAATTTCCAATACATCTTTTCTTAATAAAGGCGCATCATATTTATCACGATAATCTCTTAGTGGCATACAAATCGCATCTAAGATATCCTTCAATGTATAACTATCTAATCCAGTGTCTTGCATCAATTGTTTTGTATCACAATCTGAAATCACATCTTTAGCTTTTTGTGTTCCTAAATCTGAAGTATCCAAACCTAATTCTTTCAACAATACTTTCGTTGCCTTATACGATTCAGGGTGAATGCTTGTACGATCCAACGGTTCTTTTCCATCTTCAATACGCAAGAATCCCGCTGCTTGTTCAAAAGCTTTTGGACCAATCTTAGGAATTTTTTTGATTTGTGTACGCGATTCAATTTTTCCATTCTCTTCACGATATGACACAATGCTTGTAGCACTCGCATTATTCAATCCAGCAACATTTTTAAGTAAGGAAACACTGGCTGTATTGATATTTACACCTACGCGGTTAACGGCTTTTTCAACTACGAAATCCAATCTTTCTTTTAATCTTGCGGTTGGTAAATCATGTTGATATTGACCAACACCAATCGATTGAGGATCGATTTTAATCAATTCAGAAAGTGGATCCATCAATCTTCGCGCAATCGAAATGGCGCTTCTTTGTTCAACATGTAAATCCGGGAATTCTTCAATAGCTAATTTAGATGCACTATATACACTGGCTCCTGCTTCAGAAACAATGGTATAGGATACTGGTAAATTAAATTTCTTGATTGTATTCGCAACGAAAGCTTCACTTTCTCGACTTGCCGTACCGTTGCCAATCGCAATTAAATTCACATGATATTCATTACATAATTGAACTAATTTTTGTTCAGACTCTCTTACTTTCGCATTTGGCTGATGTGGATAGATCACATCGACTGTTAATTTTTTACCAGATGCATCAATAACAGCCAATTTACATCCGGTTCTAAAGGCCGGGTCAAAGCCTAGAATTATTTTATCTTTCATAGGTGGTTGAAGTAGCAACTTCTCTAAGTTCATAGAAAATACGTCAATACTTGATTCATGTGCCTTTTCACTTAGGGCAGAACGAACCATTCTTTCAATGGAAGGATAGGCAAGTCTTTTTAAACCGTCTAAAATAGCAGCACGAACATACTCACTTGTACCACTGTTAGTAAAGCGAATAAACCTTCGGCATACCCAGTTTTCAATATATTCTTCATTAAAAGAAATCGAAACATTTAATACTTTTTCTTTTTCCCCGCGATCAATGGCCATAACTCGATGCGGTGCTAAAGTATTCACTCTTTCTGAATAGTCATAATACATCTTATAGACTTTATGATCATCTTCATGACCTTTCTTTTCACTTGTAACAATACGCCCAAAGTTTGTCATTGAATCTAATATTTTATTACGTACATCTACATCATCACTCACTTTTTCGGCAATGATATCACAAGCACCTTGAATAGCAGCGTCTCTGTCTTTTACATTTTCATTGATGTAAGCATCCAATTCTGTTTCTTTAAAATAACGTGGAAACGACATGAATGTATCGGCTAATGGCTGTAGACCATTGGCAATCGCAACACTTGCACGCGTCTTTTTCTTTTGTTTGTAAGGACGATAAATATCTTCTACTTGTGATAGTTTTGTACATGCGTTGACATTCTTAATAATTTCATCATCCAATTTTCCTAATGTTTCAATACGTGCCAAAACTTCTTCCTTACGCTTAGCTAAATTTACTTGATACGCATAATTTTCTTGAATGACACGAATTTGTTCTTCATCCAAACCTTTTGTACGCTCTTTACGATAACGTGCAATAAAAGGAACTGTAGCTCCTTCTTCTAATAATTCCAATGTATTCTTAACTTGCGAAATTGAAATATTCAATTCTTTCGCAATTAAGGAAATTATATTTTCATCCATAGTAAAACCTCATTTCAACTCTATTATTATACCAAAGAATTCATTCGTTTATTCCTATTTTGTGTGTTAAAGTATTATTAGTAGAGGTATTTATGACATTAGACAAGAAAATTACTTTATATAAAAACTTAACTCCGGTTGAAGTTCGTATTGGAAATTATATAATGAATCATAAAGAAGTGATATTAAACAGTACAATACAAGACTTAGAAAAAGAAGTGTTTGTATCAAAACCGGCAATTCATCGTTTTTGTAAGAAAATTGGACTGAATGGATTCAATGATTTAAAGGTTGAACTTGCCAAAGAAGAAAAGATGGAAGAGAAAAACTGGGTTGATGCGAATGTGCCTTTTTACGAAAAGGATCAATCTAAGGAAATCGCCAATAAATTGATGGATCTGTATAAAAGTACAATTCAAGGTACTTACAAGTGTTTAGATGCCAAATGTATGGATGAGATTGCCAAATTCGTAAATGAAAATGGTTTGTACAATGCCTTTAAACATTTAGAACTTATATAAGAAGTGAATCAATTTCACTTCTTTTTTCTTGACTATTGGTTTCAATTTCGTATTTATGCCAACAAAAATTATCTCTCTTTACTTTAATACTAGTCTCTATTCAATTTTGACAAAACCTTTATCATAAGTTAGAATATAAGTACAGGATATTGTACTTATAAAAGGAGGCATCAATATGATAGCTGTTAATTATACACATTTGAGAGAAAACATGAAATCTTATATGGATGATGTTACAGACAATTATGAAACTGTCATTGTGACAAGAAAAGATAACAAAAATGTAGTCATGATGTCTGAAGAAGGTTATAACAATTTAATGGAAAATCTTCATATCATGGAAGATAAAGCAAATTACGATTGGTTGATGGAGTCTAAAAAGCAATTAGAAGAAGGGTTAGCAAAGTCTCATCCTTTGATTCAGGTAGAAGATGATGAATAAACTTTTTACTCCCAATGGTTGGCAAGATTATATTTATTGGCAAACAGAAGATAAAAAAACATTAAAAAAAATTAATAAACTTATCGATGATATCTGTAGGAATGGTAACGAAGGTATTGGTAAGCCTGAACCTTTGATTGGAAACTTTAAAGGTTTTTGGAGTCGCAGAATTAATGATAAAGATAGATTAATATATAAACTTGATGAAGGAGCTATATATATAATTAGTTGCAGGCAACATTATACAGACCACTAAAGAAGTGAATTTTCACTTCTTTTTCTTAACCACTTAGCCTTTTATTTTAACCACTTACTTTTCAAGACTATACTTTTAAATATTCATATGAAATAATAAGGCCATGAAAGTAAGACTAGAAATTGATGATTCATTAAATGAAGATGAAATCGTCATACATACAAAAGAATATACTGAGGAATTGAAGCAATTACTTTCTAATTTTAAATCAAAGCCTAGTATACAATTCTTTAAACAAGATACTGAATATTATCTGGATTTAGATACGATTCTGTTCTTTGAAAGTGATAACGGAAGGGTATATGCACATACGGCCAATGATATGTTTTCTACAACACAAAAGTTGTATGAATTAGAAAATATATTGCCAAACTCCTTTTTAAGAATTTCTAAATCCACAATAGTGAATATTCAAAAAATTTATTCTCTGTCGCATTCTGTATCGAGTCATCTCATTACTTTTCAAAACAGTCATAAACAAGTCTATGTATCAAGAATGTACTACAAAGTATTAAAAGAAAGAAGGAATCATTTATGAAAAGAAATTGGTTTTGGGGCATTATTTGTATTCTAGGTGCCATATTAATTTTTGGAAACTTATTTGGTTTTCTGCCATTTACATTTAGTCTATGGAAAATTATTGGAACTCTAATCTGTCTATCTGTTATTATCGATGGAATCAAAGAAAGAAGCTTCTACAGTCCCTTATTTGGGATTGCAATTATTTTCTATTTATTCAAAGAAGATCTAGGTTTTGAAGATATTTCTTTATGGCTTCTATTATTAGCTACTTGGCTATTAGCTTGGGGACTTACAAGCATTATTCATCCAAAAAAAAGACACATAGAAATAGAAAACATTGAATATTCTACAAATTCCATCATCAATATTACTTCTAGTTTTGGTGCAAAAGTTCAATATATTCAAACCAATGATTTACAATATGTGACCATTGACTCTAAATTTTCAGGATTGAAACTCTATTTTGATCAGGCTACCATTCAAAATCAAGCTACGATTGAAATCGATGGAAATTTTACAGGTATTGAACTCTATGTACCTAAAGAATGGAATGTACAAAGTCATGTTCGTGCCTTCTTTGGTGGAGTTGATGAAAAAGGGCAGCCATCATCTAGTGGCTATCCTACATTAAATATCACAGGGCGTATTCATTTTGGTGGAGTTGAAATCCATTATATTTAAGAAAGACAATCAACGTCTTTCTTTTTTATATTCCGCATCATTTTTTGCGAGAAGATACAAACAATATTGATTCATACTAATGCCTTCTTCTTTGGCATGCATGGATAAGGATCTATGAAGACTTTTAGGTATTCTTAATTTAAATTGTCCTGAATACGATTGTAGATCACTAGGAAGCGGAATCTCTTTCCCATCTTCTAACATACCTAAAATCCATGTTTCTCTTGCGTCTTTGGCTAGTTCTAACAAGTCATCTAATGAATCTGAACATGTCATACATCCAGGAAGATCCGGATAAGATAAGACATATCCTCCTTCATCTTTATCTTCAACAATTTCCATACGATACGATAGATTCATGTAGTATTTGAGTTCTTGATTCATATTCCTTCATCTCCTCTTCTATCACTTTTTTTATCATTTTTACATACACCTTTTTTATAGGTTTATGTCTTGGAATCACAATACGGCTACATCCAGGTTTTACAAATGAGTAATGACTCGATCCACCTTTAGGTTGTTTGATCTCATATCCATATTCTTTCATCACTTTAACGATCTCTTCAAAACGAATATCATGATCCAATTCTAAAAATCTTTTTAACAGCTTATCCCAAGAAGACATCTTTTCACCCCCATTATATTTGGTGTCATATTTGGTGTCAATCATCTTTTATTGATGATTTCTTTCCTTAATTAAATCAGATGCATGTGAAAAAGATATTAAAAGTCAAAAAAAAGAAGTCGTTAGACTTCTAATTCAACACATTTTCTTTTGAACCATACGTATTGTACTGATCCATAACGGAATTAATACCAGTGTAGCTGCAACCCATGCTGTTTGATCTGCCCATGTGATCGCATTATATTTAAAAATAGGAACAAAGCATAATGCCACAATACATCGTGCAATCATTTCTACAAAACCTGCAAGCATAGCTCGAGCAGAATAGCCAAGTCCTTGAACGGACATTCTTGTTGTGATCAAAATTCCTAAAATAGGATAGAAATAGCCCATTCTTCTTAAGTATAAAGCACTCGCAATTAACACTTGTGATTCATTTGCACTCACAAACATCATACTAAGAATTTTTCCAAAGAAAACCATTACGACACAGGCGAATGCACCATATAAAATACTCACCATTACGCCTTTATGATATCCATCATGGATTCGTTCTAACTTGCAAGCTCCATAGTTTTGGGAAAGGAATGTAGAAACAGCTGCACCTAATGCATCAAACGGACACATCATCAATGATTTAATACGCATACCTGCCGTAAAACCAGATACATAAATGGTTCCCAAAGCATTGTTAGCCGACTGCATGACCATTGAACCAATAGCTGTAATTGAAAATTGTAATCCCATAGGAACGCCCATTGCCAACAATTTAACCGAATGTTTCTTATCAACATAACGACTTGATTTAGGAACATGTAAAACATTGACTTTAAAAGCAATTAACAATAAACACAAAATACCACTTACGGCTTGTGCAAAAATGGTTGCGATGGCAGCTCCTGCACATCCCCATTTCAAAACAAGAATACAGAAAAAAACTAAACCAATATTTAAAACAGCTGAAAAAGCTAGAAAGAAAAATGGTGTTTTCGAATCTCCAATAGCTCTTAATATAGCTGATAAATAATTATAGAGCAATGTGAATGGTATTCCTGCAAATATGACAACTAAATAGGCATAGGCATCTTTAAAGATTTCATGGTTAACTTGTAATATATGAAGAATGTCTGCACAAAACACAACGACTAAGATGGATACCACAAAAGCTGTAACAGCTGTCCATACAGCTCCTGCATAGATATAAGTTTGCATTTCATCGAGTCTTTTTGCACCATAACTTTGCGAAACCATAATTGCGAAGCCTTGGCATATTCCCATACAAAATCCTAGAATCAAAAATTGTACACTACTACTTGCACCTACAGCTGCCAATGCATAAGACCCTAGTGTTTGCCCAACAATAGCCGCATCGACAACGTTGTAAAATTGTTGAAATAAATTTCCTAATAATAATGGAATACTAAAATTCAAAATGAGTTTTAAAGTATTCCCCTCAATCATACTCTTTTGCACATTCCCTTTTTTAAACCCCATCAAAAAAGAAGTCATTTTATTGACTTCTTACCAAGCTAATACTTCAATTCCTTTTTCTGTAACTAGAATTGTGTTTTCCCATTGCGCCGATAACTTTCCATCTTTTGTATAAGATGTCCAACCATTATCTTTATCAATGTATAAATCACGCGTTCCTTGATTGATCATAGGCTCAATAGTGAAGACCATGCCTGGTGCAATAACCATGCCTGTATTACGAATTCCTACATGATGTACATATGGATCTTCATGGAAAGCATTACCAACACCGTGTCCACAAAAATCAACAACAACACTGTAGCCATTTTTATGTGCATGTTCTTGAATAGCAGCACCAATATCTCCAATGTATCCCCAAGGGCGTACGGCTTCTTTACCTATTTCTAGACATTCTTTAGTCACTTCAACTAAGCGTTTTGCCTCATCACTTACATGACCAATACAGAACATTCTAGATGCATCCGCAAAGTGTTTATGTACAATAGTAGTACAGTCTACATTTATAATATCGCCATCTTTTAATACGACTTTTTCGCTTGGAATACCATGACAAATTTCATTATTAATAGATGTACAAACACTCTTAGGGAATCCTTCATAACCTAAACAGGCAGGGATTCCACCATGACTTGTTGTATAGTCATATACTAATTTATCGATATCTTCTGTAGTCATACCCGCACAGATTTTTTCTCCAACTAAATCAAGTACGGCATTATTGATTTTAGCTGCTTTTTTGATCCATTTTATATCTTCTTCAGACTTGATTAAATTATGACTAGGAACTATTTTACCTTGTAGTTTTAATACATTAATTGTATTGTCCCATTCTTCATGACAATGTTTATATTTTTTACCAGAACCACACCAACATGGACTATTCTTACCAATCATCTTGATCCTTCTTTCTATATATTCGTTAAACACAACTTATTATACACGAAAACAAGAAAAAAAGCTTCCGATTGATTCAGAAGCTTCTAAATGCATTATTCACCAAAATAACGTTTTAATAATCCAGCAAATGCCTTACCATGACGAGCTTCATCACGAGCCATTTCGTGTACTGTATCATGAATTGCATCTAAGTTTGCCTTTTTAGCACGAGTAGCTAAATCAACTTTACCTGCAGTCGCACCATTTTCAGCTTCTACACGCATTTCAAGATTTCTCTTAGTTGAATCTGTAACAACTTCGCCTAATAATTCAGCAAATTTTGCAGCATGTTCTGCTTCTTCCCAAGCTGCTTTTTCATAATACAATCCAACTTCTGGATATCCTTCTCTGTGAGCAACTCTTGCCATTGCCAAGTACATACCTACTTCTGAGCATTCACCTTCGAAGTTAGCACGTAAATCATTTTTAATGTCTTCATCAACATCTTTTGCGACCCCTACTACGTGTTCAGCAGCCCAAGTCATTTCGTCTTCTACTGGAACAAATTTTTCTTTTGGTTGTTTACAAGTTGGACATTTCCAATCTGCAGGAAGATCAGCGAATTTTACGCCTTCTTTTTCCTCATCATAAATGTGTCCACAAATTAAGCATCTATATTTCATAAATAATCCTCCTCTTGAAATATAATATTTCCTCTTACGCATATACTATCGCATATTCATTTCAATATTTCAAAAGTATTGCTCAACAATTTTTAAATTATAATTCAATCGTCAACATACGATCTTTTCCTGACATATCTTTATGTACAGTGATCGTTGCAGATTCAAAATATTCACGAGCTAAATTTGATAAAGCTTCACCTTGATCCCATCCCATTTCAAAGGCAAGGAAGGCTTTTTCATTCAATACAAGATGTGCTTTTTCAAATACGTCACGATAGAATTTCAATCCATCATTTCCACCAAATAAAGCTACATGCGGTTCATAATCTACAACACTTTGTTCCATCTTTTCTTCGCTAGGAATATATGGCGGGTTACAAACTAAAATATCGCAACGTAGATTACGATCTACAAATGGATCTAACATACTTCCACAAATGAAATTCACATTTGCGCCTAGTTTTTCATTGTTCTTTTGTGCAACCACTAAAGCTTCTTTTGAAATATCTGAAGCAATCACATCCATCTTAGGCTCTTCAAGATTTAACGTAATTCCAATTGCACCAGATCCTGTTGCCACATCAAATACATTGACATGATCCTTATCGGCAAAGTAATCATCAAACTTAGATAATACAAGTCCTACAAGTTCTTCTGTTTCTGGTCTTGGAATCAAAACGTCTTCATTCACGATAAAATCATATCCATAAAAACATTCATATCCCAATACATATCCTAATGGTTCTCCATTTTCCATCAAATGAATTCCTTCTAGATAGTCTGTTTGAATTTGTTCATTCGCTTCTTCATCCATAGAAATATATAAATTGATATCTTTTTGACGACATAATTCCACCATGAAAAGTTGCGCTGCCTGTTCGCCTTGACCGGCTTTGTAAAGACGTTCTTTACCTTCATTGATCAATGAATGATATGTACTCATTATTCTTTTTCTCCAGCAATTTTTGCTTGTTGATCAGCCAACTGTAAAGCAGCCATCAAATCATCTAAACGCCCATCCATAATGCGGTCTAACTGATTGACTGTATATCCAATACGGTGATCTGTTACACGATTTTGAGGATAGTTGTATGTACGGATCTTTTCTGCACGATCTCCAGTACCAATCTTTGTACGACGTTCTTTTTCGTTCTTTTGATCCAATTCACGTTGTCTTTCTTCATATACACGAGCACGAATTGTCATTAAGGCAGTTGCACGGTTTTCATGCTGACTACGACCATCCTGACACTTAACTACAATACCAGTAGGTTTGTGGACGATACGTACAGCTGAATCGGTTTTATTGATATGCTGTCCTCCCGCTCCACTTGAACGCATTGTTTCAATTTCCAAATCGTTCATATCGATATCAAAATCTTCAGCTTCTACTTCTGGCATACACAATACTGTAGCGGTAGAAGTATGAATACGACCTTGTGATTCTGTCTTTGGTACACGTTGCACACGGTGAGATCCAGATTCGAATTTTAAGATTCCGTATGCACCTTCCCCGTTCACTTTAAATGAAACTAATGAGAATCCTCCAGCTTCACTATCTTCCATTTCGATGACTTCTATTCTCCATCCTTTTGCTTCTGCATATTTTGAATACATTCTAAATAAGTCTCCGGCAAAGATATTTCCTTCATCTCCACCAGCGGCTCCTCGAATTTCTAAAATCGCATTGTGCGAATCATTAGGATCTTTTGGTACTAGAAGCAATTCTAAACGGTCTAAATAATTTTGGATTTTTGGTTCTAATTCTTCCAATTCCATTTGTGCCATTTCACGAATTTCTTTATCCTCTTCTTTGGAAAGGACTTTAGCCTCTTCTAATTCCTCAACTGCCTTTTTATATTCTTCGTATGTTTCAACAATAGGTGTCAATTCATTTTGTTCACGACCCAATTTTGCCATTGTCTTACGATCTGATACAACATCACTTTGCATCATTAAATCATTGATTTCACGATAACGTTCAACCATTTTTTCTAAACGCTCATCCATTTTTGCCATAAATATACATCCTTTCTCTATAATTTTTATATCTTGAGTGTTTTACCACTTAAAAAACGCTTTATTTTAGCGATATACCCCATCTATTTTAATATAAAGAACACTTATTGTCGATGAAAATTGTCCTATTACGCAATTTTTAAAGATAAGAGTATAATATGAGATATGAAAAGAAAAAGAAAAGTTAAAAAGACATCATTTAAGCTTATTATTATTCTATTGATTCTAGTATTTGTCGTTATCCCATTTACCATTTTAAAAATGACAGAAGACGGACAATACTATGTCGAGGATTTAAGCACAAGTGAAGTGCAAGCTTCTTATAAACATTATATTTTTGCATCCTTAAAAATGGATACAACAGACTCTAAATATACATGTATAAAAAATGAAGATGGTAAAGTATTACGACTTAAATCAGGAATCGTGAATTTAAAGACGAAGGATGTAACCCAAAACACAGAATACACTACAGATACTAAAGAAACAGGGTATGTGAACGGAAATTATGGTGCAGATGCTCAATATCTAGGAACAAGCTTTAATGGAAAGAAGGTTCACTTTAAAATCAGCGGGGTTCAAGCTTGGACGGATATTAATAATGTTGAATTATACTTATATAACGACTCCCATATTTTATCCACATATTATGTTTATAACCATTCCCTTATTCATACAATTTCTACAGATCTTTTTCAAGGAAATGTGAATTCTATTGCGATTGGTCCTGCTCCTAAATTCATGAAGGAAGATACAATCTATTATTCATATGATGGTCACTATTTTTATACGAACTATGAAAACCTAGTTAATGATAATAAAGTTAATAAAGATCCTTACTATAATTATTATCAATATATTCCTCATAGAACTACTTCCTATTTAAATAATTCTGTATATAATGCATATCTAGATCAATATGGTGTTAGTGATGAATCTGTTCTATATAATCAGGCAGATCTATTCTTTAAAATTCAAAACAAATATTCAATCAATGCGACTATGATGTACGCCCTAGCACTAAATGAGAGTGGTCTTGGACTTAGTCAGTATGCGCTTGAATATCATAATTTATTTGGGCATGCAGCAATTGATGAAAATCCAGATAATGCGAATCAATATAGTTCATTAGCCGAATGTGTAAAACAACATGCCTATAATTTTTTACAACAAGGATACTTAAATCCAAATGATTCAAGATATCATGGTTCGTGGTTTGGCGATAAGGCAAGTGGTATAAATGTCAACTATGCATCCGATCCATATTGGGGTGAAAAAGCAGCTAGTTTCTACTATCACTTAGATGAAGGTGGTATTGACCAAGAAAAGAATCCTATTAAGACAATACGACTATCTAAGGATTTAAAGGTATATGCACCAAATAAAAAAGATGTTCTTTACACATATAAAAAGGGAAATATTGTATCAATTCATATATTAAAGAATGAAATTGGATACTATAAAATATCGAGTGAAGCTCCTGTCAAAGATAATGATTTGAATGTAAATTCTAAATATAAAAATAGTTATGTATATATCAAGAAATCAGATTTCAAATAAAAGAAAACCATTTTAAGTGTTGGCGTCTTAAAATGGTTTCTTTTGTTTATTATTATTTTTAGGAGAGAGATATGAATATTGGTTTATTTCTATATTCATTGCCTTATCTTTAAGGCGCTTATAGAATATCATTCTATGTTGTCATAAATTTAGTATAACTTTGGTAAATCTTGTGAAATCAGATTGAATTATGTGAAATTATCAAAATGTACATCTTTTCTAGAAAAACCTTCCAAAAAAACGTTTAAGAATATGGAGGAATAATAATCTGAAAATATAATTTATGAAAAGGAGAAGTTAGAAGTAATCGAGTAGGAGAAAGTAATAAAACTTTCGTCCTCTCACACCACCGGGCAAGC